>VOFG01003960.1_pt1 | contig 118273 bp, 85 predicted proteins | sample 5384171 | NCBI WGS metagenome assembly VOFG01 (sample SAMN12384726, study PRJNA508395) | human gut metagenome | isolation source: healthy gut F | host: Homo sapiens
GGTTTGTCTAAATAATAGAAAGCAACTGAGGAATAATCAACGGGATATGTATTTCCTGTCATACCATGTTCTATTCCCATATAAAATTCTTTTTCAAAGGAAAGCTTGTCTGTTGTATAAAAGCGAAATCCTCCGGTACGTGCTGCTTGTAAATGATAATCCAAACAACCATGAATCGGTAGGCTTTTGGCGCAATTCCATTTTCCCGGCAGGTCATACCATCCTCCGTTGTAGTAATCTTCGGAACCGGTGCCATGAATTCGCATTTTTCCATCTACATAAGTGGAATCGTCTCCTTCAAAAAATACCATATTATTTGGATACAGTCCTTGGGCATTATGAATTGTTCCTACATAATGTCCTCTTCCTTTAACTGAAAGAAAATCATAGCATTCTCCTTGTTTTGGATTGATTTCACGATGCCAAAAAGTATATAATTTACCTTCATCTTGTTTATTTCTTGCTTCTGTATTATAGTATACTTTGTAATAAAAAGATTTTCTCCTTCACCTGCACGATACTGTAACTTCATTTCAGCTGTACTGTCAAACGGACAGGGTAAGAAACTATAGTGTCTACCCGATTTACTGCCTATCATCATTCCGTTCATTGACGGTTTGCCGGCAGAATATCGAAAAAATCTTGCAATGGAATATGTATGGCCGGATTCTCCTCTTTGTCCCAAATAGCATTGATTGATATATTATTATGTAAATATTGTTTGCTATTTATTTCGAAACCTAGTATACGTCCTGGTACATTTGTGTGGAAGAATACTTTTTCTTCACCTGGAGCTAAAGAGAAAGAAAGCTCTTCTACTTGATAGGTTTTGGACTTTCCCATTGCAAAGGTGACAATATCAGGAGTCGCGAAAGTTTGCCATATTTGGCAAACTTTCTTTAATGTATTCTTTGCTTCTGGGGATAAATCAGTAGAAAAGCTTTCAATCTTATATTCAGGCATATTTCGATATTGAATCTGATAAAATTTCATCAAAGGACCGTTCAATACTATTTTGCATGATTTTCTGTACGGTATGGGAAGATAACAATAAAAACCACCGACCCCTTCTCCACAAATTGGTTCTATAAACGGATATTGCCTATTGGAAAACAAATCTTGAAAACATATTTTCAGACTGGCATTTTTTTCTCCGTCAAAATAAAACTCCAGAGAATCATTAGTAGGGGTGGGAGTCCATATTCTATTGATGATACCTGGTCCCTTTAAATCTGCAATAACCAGCTTGTTATTTTCTTTCCGGATATAGGAATAAGTACCATTGAAACCGTCGTCATTTCCTCCAGTCTTGTCATAACTGGATATTTGTTCCACTATGCAGTTGGAACGGAATTCAGGCAATAAATCCAGACGGGAAAGGGCTTCCAATTCAGATGAATAATTAAAGCTTTTCTTTGCAATAGGGGTACAGGAAAGGAATATGTATACAATTACTCCTCCCCAAATAATAAAACGGCCATTTAATGATTTTAGCATAGCTGAATTTTATAAAGTCATTAATAAACAATTTAATACCCCGGATTCTGTACCAGTACTCCTTGGCTCAAGTCTATTTCAGATTGAGGGATAGGCAACAGTTCGTGCTTTCCTTCAACAAAAGTTCTCGGACCGTCGGGGCCATTGTCATTTGCATATACTGTTTTTGCCAGTTTCCATCTGATTAAATCGTAGTGTCTGAGTCCTTCTGTTGCAAATTCACACCGTCTTTCATGAATAATGTCTTCCATTGTACAGTTGGATATATCAGCCAAACCAACGCGGCGTCTTACTTCATTGATCAGACCGTCAATTTCCGCATTGCTGCTCCCTTGTTGTTTCAGTAGAGCTTCTGCTTTCATCAAATAAATATCGGACATTCTTACGATACAATAATGAAGATTACACAATCCGGCATGATGGTTGGGGTCAATGTATTTGTTGCAACAATATCCGGTCATAGTATCACCGGCAGGAAATGTATATACAGCTCCATCCATATTGAAAGATTCTCCGCAAGTAACTACAGTTGCTCTTAAACGGGGATCTCTTTGAATAAATTCTTTTTGCCAGTTTACTATTTCTCCATTGTCGGTAAATACATACTTACAGTTTTCCGCATCTTCTTTTTGGAATTTGATTTTACGTCTTGGACTGCCGTCGAGATATTCAAATTCATCAACGAGAGATTGTTCCGGATGAAAGAAGTTCCAGCCACCAAAGGCATGAGGATAAAAATAAAGATTGAATGGCCAGGCGGGACTGTCTGCCATCATCATCATTTTTACAGCAAATAGAACTTCTTTTTCATTTCTTTTTTCTACTAAAAAATTATCGCCATAGTTATCCATCAAACTATACAAATCTTTGTGTTCAAAAATCTTATTAGCAGTATTGACAACTTCCTGATATTTTTCTTCATATAGATAGAAGCGGCATAGAAGTCCCCATGCAGAAGCTTTAGTAGGTTTGCCTAAATCAGCTTCGGGCCATGAAAGTGGTAGAAGCTCTGCTGCTTTTTCCAGATCTCTTTCTATAAATTCATAAGTTTCAGCATGTGTGGCTCTTGGTTTGTTATATTCACTGATTGGTAGGTTTTCGTCATAAAGAGGTAGTCCTCCATGTATCAGCATTAATCTTGAATAATGGAAAGCTCGCATAAAATAAGCTTGTCCTAATATTTCGTTTTTCTTTTGTTCACTGATAGACATAGAAGGAACATTTCTCAAAACATCATTAGCTCTTTTTATTCCTTCAAACTTTAATTTCCATCCACGTCCGAAGAGTTCTCCTTGTTCAGGATTAGCATTGAATGTTTCGAGCTGGGCATCGTCTCCCCAGTCTCCGGCACGATATAAATCATCACTTTGTACATCCCATACCGGTTCGGTATGTCCTGCAAAATAATATTCGTCCATCAAAGGGCCGTATACTCCAATGATTGCTTTTTCTGCATCATCTTCAGTTTGCCAGAATAAATCTTCACTGATAGTAACTGCTGGAGTAGAGTCTAATATATTGTCACATCCTGTAAATGTCATTCCAAGGAATGCGTATATTATATAAATTTTTCTTTTCATAATTACATAAATTTAGAATACGAGATTTACGCCAAATGAATAGGATTTGGATTGGGGATATTGTCCTCTGTCTACATTACTTTCCAAATCGGCACCTATTGTATCTATACCCAGTTCAGGATCATAGCCCGAATAAGAAGTAATGGTAAATAGATTCTGTGCTGAAACATAGAAACGTATCTTTTCCAAACCAATCTTGCGAGTCAACACTTTGGGAATAGTATATCCTAATGAAATATTTTTCATTCTTAGGTATGAACCGTTTTCCAGATAGTAATCCGAAGGCCTTTTATTATTATTAGGATCCATCCAGGTAGCACGTGGTACTGTTGCATTTACATTGTCCGGAGTCCATCTGTCCATAATTTCGGAGAAGTAATTGTATTTTAGTCCTGTAAAGCCAAAAGTGTAGCGGATAGCATTCCATATCTGTGTTCCCTGAACACCCTGCATGAATACATTCAGATCAAAGTTTTTATATTCTAAATCAAGATTCAGACCATAACAGAAATCAGGAACAGCATCTCCTAAATTGATTCTGTCATCAGAGTCTAATACTCCGTCGTTATTGGTATCTGCATATCTGAAATCACCGGGTTTAGCCAATGGTTGATACAGTTCTCCCTTTGAATTAGTATATGCTTTTACTTCTTCTTCGGATTTAAAGATGCCATTGGTTTTATATCCATAGAAATATCCGATAGGATGACCTACGTCTGTTCGGGTAATTGAGTAGGCATCTCTGAATTTAGGACCATAAATAGGCTGGGCATCGTTTCCCAATGAAGTGACTTTGTTTTTATAAGATGAAATATTGAAAGAAACGTCGTATGAGAAATCTCTTATTTGGTCTCTGTATGTAATTGTCGCTTCGAAACCTTTGTTGTGTACGGTTGCACCATTTATCAACTGGTTACCTATACTTCCATATGCTCCCAAAGCAGGTGGATTAATCAGAATGTCTTTTGTACGCTTATCATAATAATCCAACGTCAGCAGTAACTTGTTTTTGAATAGAGCTGCATCAATTCCTACGTTTGCTTGGGTGGTTGTTTCCCATTTCAGATCGGGATTGGCCATTACACCCGCATAATAACCTTGGTATAGGGTTTGAGTACCTGGACCGAAAGTATATCTTCCATCTGGAAGTGAGGTGGTATAGGTAGCCATGTAGGCATAAGATGCTACGGATTGATTACCTAAACTACCATAGCTGACCCTCAATTTTAAATCATCAAGCCATGAAATATGATTCATGAATTTTTCTTGAGTCATTCTCCATGCAGCAGAGAAAGAGGGGAAATATCCCCATCGGTTTCCTTTGGCAAATTTAGAGGAACCGTCTGCTCTCATATTCAATGAAACAATATATTTGTCGGCATACGAATAGTTCAATCTCAGTAATCCGGAGACCAATCCGTCTTCACCATATCCGCCATAGCATACCGGGTTAAGGGTTCCTGCATTCAGATATTGGAAAGTGGGGTATTCAAAATCAAAACCACTCTTAGAAGCAGAAAGGTCTTCACCCGTATTTTTCATGGCTGAAAAACCCATCATAGCATTAATTTTATGCTGTTGAAAGCTCTTGTCATAATATAGGAATCCTTCCCCAATCCAACCTATATTCATGGCTCTGAACATAGTTAATCCATTCACGAGATTAGGTTTCCCTGGTTCTGGCTCTTTTACACTGAAGGTTTTTGTGTCATTATCAATAACTTTCAAAGAGCCGCTGATTTTGGCAGAAAATCCCGGTAATATCTCATATTGTAGGTAAGCATTTCCTTCCAATTGAAAAAATCTGTTTCTTTGGGTATTTCTTTCGAATATTCCTACTGGATTTCTTAAGTCGCCATAATTTGAAGAGAATACACCATGATAAGTTCCATCTTCGTTATATATCGGAACATCAGGATGATAAGCCAGCGTTTGAATCATTGCCCCTATATTATCTCCACGAGTATCGACTCCTCTTCTTTGCTTGAAACTCAAATTGATACTTTCACCAAATTTGAATTTCTTGCCTAATTTATAATCCGAATTGATTCTTAGTGTGTATCTTTTGTTATAGGTATTCCTTAAAATACCATCATTGTCTTGAGCAGTAAAACCTAAATTGTAGTTATTGTTTTCTCCACCTCCAGTCAATGATACATTATAACTTTGCATGGAGGCTGTCCTGAATACTTCGTCTTGCCAATCAGTTACATCTTTCATGGCAGAAGGGTTTGCGAATTCTTCCAATTTTGGAGTATTGTCATTATCGCTAGCTTCGTTGTATATTGTAGCTAATTGTGAAGCTGACAACATATCCAGTTTTTTTGAACGTGTCGAGAAACCATAATATGCATCAAACTTTACAGTAGGTCTCATTCCGCTTCTACCTCTTTTGGTTTTGATAAGTACGACTCCACTTGCAGCTCTTGAACCGTAGATAGCTGCTGCCGAAGCATCTTTAAGAACTGTCATTGTTTCGATATCAGAAGGATTGACTGATTCCAAGTCTGCACCAATAATATCATCAATGACAATCAAAGGGTTATTGTCATTCAAGGTTCCTGTACCTCTGATTCGGATAGAAGTTGTAGGGTTTGGACCTCCTCCATTTTGTTGGACATATACACCTGCTAAACGACCTCCAAGTGCGGATACAAGATTGGGTGAGGCTACATCTTCCAGTTTGTCTACTCCTACATTGACAATGGCTCCTGATAAGTCGGATTTCTTTTGCTGTCCATAGCCAATAACTACTACTTCTTCAATTTTCATCAAATCTTCTTTTAGGAATACATTGATAGTCTGTTTTCCAGTTATATCCAATGTTTGTGAGATATATCCTAAAAAAGAAAAAGTGAGTGATTTTCCTTTTTCCGGTACATTGATGGAGTATTTTCCATCTGTGTTTGGTTATTGTACCAGCATTGGTTCCGTCCGCCATAATAGTGACTCCAGGCATTGGATTACCTTCCATATCTTTGACAGAGCCTTGTATGGCTTTTTGTTGTGCCCATAATGGGATTTCCATTATGAGACAAATAGCAAATAATATTATTGCTGAATATTTGCTTTGGCATGTTGGTTTCATAATAAGTGAATATAAAAGTGTTTGAAATTACTTGTATTCTTTTACTTAAGTTCGGGAATATCGATTTCCAGTTGACAATTATCTGTTATAAACATATTTGTGAATTTGATTTTGTCATCTAAACGTACCTTAAATTCGGTATAATCGGATCCTAAAATGGATATAGTCTTGTTATCCAATTGTAGATAAAAACTTAATGTAGATTTATTACTTATTTCCATAATAGCTTCATTTCCTTTCACTGGCTTTATTTTGTAGGAGAGACAAGCTTTCATGAGTGCTTTTAAATTATTTTCCGACCCAATTAGCATATCACCGAATTTAACGACAGAACGATGGGCAAACAGAGCTTCCTTTATTCCTTCTATAGAACGTTCACGGGCAAATACAATTGTCATAGGACCATATTGCCTGTCTGTTCGATAGGTTTGATTGTAAACGCCATGGATATCGGTATTTCCCATATAGGTCAAGTTATAATCCTTGCAAAAATTGAAAGCTATAGGATAAAACTCAAATCCGTTCACTAATTCTATTCCATGTATCTTTTTTTGCTTTATCAGCTCTTGATGCACTTTGTAGATTGTACTAGTATCATTGGGCCATCCGGGGTGATTCCACATGATGAAGGCTCCTTGTTCTAAAGCATTGTCTATGGCAATCAGCGGATCTTCTATATCCAAAGCATTGGCATCCTTCAGAAATAGTGCATTGAGGTGTCCAAGAGGTTTGTTTCTGGTTATTTCCGCTCCCGGTATCACTATTATATTGGCATTTTTCTCTACTCCTTTGGCTATTTTGTATGATTCGTTGTGATCGGCTTTGATGAATGAATTGTGTGGACGGTATTCTATGTGCTCAGTAATGGCTATTGCATCCAGTCCACGTCTGTTCCCTTCCCATACACGTTCTTCAGGCATGATTGTACCATCTGAGAAAATAGTGTGTGTATGAAAATCACACTTCAGCGTTTTGTATCCTTCTATGTCAGGGATATGAATGTTTTCATTTATGTAAGGTTGCTGTGAATTTGCTACCTTTACTACATCCAAGCCCTTGTATTGAGCAAAAGTAGAGGTTGTGCAGCTTATTAGGAGGGCTGCAATCAGATATGTATTTTTCATTTTTCTTTTATTAATCTGGTTATTAGTCACCCCAGGCATTATTATTCTTGGTCTTTTTCCAAGCTTGACGCATTTGGTGAATATGCCAGAAGTTAATTAAAGGTTTCAACTTACGTTCAGCTTTATTGGGGATAGCAGGTATAGGATAGGATTTGTCCTGATACCAATAAGCAACGGTTGCAATGTCTAAATCCATATCGTTGGATGTTCCATGTTCAATGGTTGCTTTCAGAGATTTTTCAAAGAATACCGGATCGGTGATAAAAAAGCGGTATACATGAGTGCGTCCTAACCATCCGGTTTCACCGTTTACGCGTGGATAGCCGAAGAAAGGACTTTGGAAAGGTTCTTTGGGACACCAGGAAGTATTGAAAAAATCTTCAGTTCCAGTTCCTACCATTGAAGGAATTTTCTCTCCGTCAATGAACCACATATCATCACCCTCGCCATACCAAGCCGTAGAGGGATTTTGTACATAATAGTTCAATCCTATAAAGTGCCCTTTTCCTTTAATGTCTGCAAAGACATAGTTTTCTTTTCCGTCAATGTTTGCTATTTCACCTCCAGTTTTAGGGTCTTTTACTGGATTGGTAATTTCACGATTATACCATGCGTGAAAACGTCCTACATCTTTAGGCAACTTATCTACTTCATAATAGTCTACATAGAAAAAAATATTATCAACTACGTTATCGGCTTGATTTTCTATTTCAATGCGGGCACCTTTTTCAAAAGGCATCATGAAATAAGTAGACATACCTGTTCCATTAGCTGGTCCGGTAGATAGTGCATAAGAGCTAAAATTGTAGTTTTCGTCCCATCCTTGTCCGAAAAACGGACCTATTGGTGATTCCACCGAAGGATAACTATTTCCATCCCAATATATTCTCAGAATAATATCATTACGGTTTACCAAATGAGGAGGAGGGGCTATGGTGAACCATATATGATTGATGATTCCAGCTCCTTGAATATCACAGATTACGACTTTTTCGTTGGGTTTGATTCCTACAATACGGTCACCATTATAGCCGTTCTTATCGTAACTGCTAATCCGTTTGGAACGGTAGCCGTTTTTCATTTTTGTCAGATTATACAGTTCTCCGTCGATTTGTTGGGGAAATGCAGATAAGAAGGGGATACATAATAGCAATAGTAATAGACTATGTTTCATATTTCTACTTTTTACTGTGTGTTTACAGATAGGTAATTTCTGTAAGGAGATGTGCCACTTTTGACACATCTCCCTTGGATATCAATGAGTGATTGATTTATTTCCAACCGGGATTTTGTTCCAGTTGTGGATTCAATAGTATCTGTCTGGTCGGCAATGGGAATAGGTAATGTTTGTTCGGGTCAAACTTTCTATCTGATGCTTTTTCCAGAACGATAACCCCTTCTTCGTCTACTTCATATCCGATGTTATCCCAACGTCCGTCGGTTTCGTATTCGGTTCCTTTGTATTTGATACCTCTTAATGGTTGATTGAGTTCAACTTCTGCAGTTTTCCAACGTCTCAAGTCGTCAAGTCGGTAACCTTCCAGACTCAGTTCAATGGTTCTTTCACGGCGAATTTCCTCTTTCATGTTCAATCCGTTGGCAGTAACAAAAGTGTTGGTAAGATGAGGCATGCCAACCCGATCTCTCAGTTTATTAATACTGATGTCTAAGTCTGAATCAGAAATATTGCCATTCTTTTCGAACAAAGCTTCAGCATAAATCAATAGTACTTCTGTATAACGGATAATTGGCCAGTCGCATCCCAATGGGAAACTAACCTCTGCTTCCAATTTTACATTTCTATAACCGGTTTGAGTCCAAAAACCAAAATCTACATTATATACAATACCTCTATTTGGATCGTCGGGGTTACTCCAATCAGGATTATACATTGGTTGTGAGAATAACCAAAAACGTTCACCTGGTTTTACGAAGAAGATGTCCATACGAGGGTCACGGTCTTCATATTCCGATGTTATTTTCTGATAACCTTTGAATACAGAATTCGGATGGGTGATAGGTAATCCGTTTTTGTCCAAATACATATCTGCCAACTTTTTTGTCGGGCATAGTGTACCGGAGTGTTCATAACGTGGAGACTCTCTGAGATCTTCATCATAACGCTGTGCTAAAATGGTTTCTTTATTATCAGCTTTTGTCAGACCGGCAGGATTCGATTTTATTTTAGAGAGTGTAAAGAAGTACTTGTAAGACCAATCTCCCAATTCAGCTCTATGGTCCCACAGCTCATATTCATTACTGTTGATTACATTTTTAGCAGCTGAAATAGCATCATCCAAAAAGGCATCTGCTCCTTGTAGTCCATGATATTTTCTCCATGTTCCTTCAAAGAGTGAGAACCGAGCTTTCATTGCTTCGGCAGCTCCTTTGGATATGCGACCTTTGTCGTCTGCTGATATAGCTGATTCAAGTGGCAGTTCAGGAATTGCTTCATCAAGATTCTTTTTAATGAAGGCTGCAATTGTTTCTCTGCTGTCACGCGGTCCGTATAGCAGGTCTTTGTCTTCCAATGTAAGTGTTTTTTCAATCAAAGGCACTCCACCAAACCGCTTTAGCAGATTGAAGTATTGATAAGCTCGGAAGAATTTCATTTCGGCTTCATAAACTTTGATGTCATTCTTCAATTCATCTGGTGCGGTTACACATCTTTCAAGTCCATAGTTAATATAACGTATGGCAGAATAAGCCCCGTCCCAGGTTCCATCGGTAGTTCCCGCTATATATGAACTATTACTTACATTATTGAAACCTGTTGGTTTGGTTATGTCAGACATATCATCATCTGCATTGAAGGTGGGCAAACCGTAATAGAATTGGTTTGCATAACGTTTAAAGTCTTCTGCACTCGCAAAATATACTGGTTCAGAAATAACATCTTGCGAGTATAAGTCTAAATCTTTTTCACATGAAGCTGTAGCGCCTAATAGAAGTAAACAGCATCCTGCCAGTATGTATTTATGTGTTTTCATATCATCTGTCTTTTTTAAAATTGTACATTCACACCTATAGAATAAGTTCTGGAGAAAGGTATCAGATTCTCTGTATAGGGGGCTTCCGGATCAAATCCATTTGGTAGGTTGTCCCATTCAAGTAGATTCATCCCCGTTGCGTAAACTCTCAATTTTTCAACACCAATTTTCTTTGTAAGTGTTGTCGGGAATGTATAACCAATCTGTACTTCCTTCAAACGTAAATATCTGTTATTGAAAAATTTATAGGGTGCATCCGACCATTGATAGTTATATCCGTGGATACCACCATCTTGTGTCAAACGAGGATATTCTGCATTCGGACGATCGGGACTCCATGTGTTGTGATAGAAATATTGGGATGACTGTTTCCAAACTTCACCACCACCGGCATAAGTTCCGTTGATACAATCCCATTTACCTACACCTTGCAAAAATGCACTTATATCGATTCCTTTCCAGTCTAATCCTAAATTTATACCATACAAGTATCTTTGATTATTTGTACCTTTGTATACAATATCGCCAGAGTTAGGATCACCTTCCTTATATAATGTCGGTTCCAAAACACCATCTCCGTCTTTGTCTACATATTTTGCATCACCTACTCTCAGATTTGTAGGAACTCCACCTTTCATCTTAGTTTTATAATCTGCAAGATCTGCTTCGTCTTTAATGAAACCGTCAAATTCGTAAATAAAGAATGAATTGGTCGGATACCCTTCCACAAAGCCCATCAGTCCATGACCCGGATTTCGGGAATCACTTAAAGAAATGACTTTTGTCTTGTTGTCACTTAGGTTAAGTCCTATTCTATAACCTACCTTACCGATTTTATCTTTCCAGTTCAGTGTAAGTTCCCAACCGTTGGTTCTAACGTGAGCTCCATTGATAGAAGGGGCACTTGTACCTAATATTGTAGGAAATTCTTCGGCATAGAACATATTCTTATTGTCTTTGATGAAGTAGTCGAAAGTACCACTCAGTCGGTTATTCAGTGTTGCAAAATCAATTCCGGCATTATAAGTTTCGATAGTTTCCCATGTTCTGTCGACTGCCGGCATAGCTCCCAAAGATGCATTTGGTACTTTTAGCGGATTATTTGAATTACCGAATGGGTATGTTCCTCCAATATTGATATATTGATAATGGTCGTATAATCCGATACCGGCCTGATTACCCAATTGGCCCCAAGAAAGTCTGAGTTTCAAGTGATTTAGATAATTTCTAGCTGGAGTAAAGAAATTCTCATTGGAAATGATCCATGAGCCTGATACTCCCCAGAAATCTTCCCATTTGTGACCTTTGGCAAATTTGGAAGAACCGTCATTACGATATGTGGCTTCTACAAAAATGCGGTTGTCCCAATTATAGCTTAGACGTCCGAAGATGGAGGTAATGGCCCAGGCATTGTTATACTCTCCATTATATTGCTGTTCTGAATCTCCCAAGCCTAATACTGGTAGTTCATCAGTAATTAAGTCATAACGGTAGGCATTGAATCCTCTGGCATCAAGTTCCTCATGAGAAGCACCGAACATAGCATTGAACATATGTTGGTCTGTAATCCTGAAATCATAGTTTGCATGCAAGGAAGTAACGATATGTTCATTTCTGTTATAGAGAGATTCTGTTTTTGTTTTTCCGCTATACCAATAATCTATAACATCATAGTTCAAAGAACCGTCCCAGTGGTAGGTCTGGTGTCTTTTGCGATAATATTTCTCATCACTGATGTCATAGTTCAATGACATATCCCCCGTAATAGTTAAGTTTTTAAGAGGGGTGATGTCAAAACCCAATTGGGTATAGTAAGAATAATAGGTTTTCCATCGGTTACCAGTATGTTCTGCAAATGCAATAGGATTACCAAAGCCACCGGAACCATAGTATTGATCCTGAGGGTTAAAGGTAGGTTGGCAGTTCCAGGTCCAGTATGTCAACCAAGCCAATTGGTTAATGTCATAAGGTTCTGTTACTTTTTTACGGCCTACATATACATTAGAACGTAATTTAATGTACTTGTTCAAATTGTATTCATATTTAAACCGTCCCCAATACTTCTTGTTGTTGTGTTCTCCATAGTTGAACATAGATCCTTGATCCAGATAACCGATGGAAGCATAGTAGTTGGATTTTTCCGAACCACCAGATATTGACAAGTTATGAGAATGATCAAAAGCGGTTCCGTACATTTCTTTCCACCAGTCATGCCACCCTAATACTAAGTCGGGAGTATCACCGAATGGTCCTTTGACAACTTCCGGGTTTTTGGAGTAAATGTCTGCAGTGTTCACATAAGGAAGTAGGTGAGTGAAGAAGTGATTGGAAATGCCGTCATTGGCATATAGTTCACCCATCATCTCGATATGTTGCAATACATTTACCTTTTGGGGAATACTGGCAGGTGCATTAAAGTTAAAATTGCCCGTATAACTGATAGTCGGCTTTTCTGTCTTGCCTTTCTTAGTGGTGACCAATAAAACACCACCAGCAGCACGTGCACCATAAATGGCAGCTTGTGCATCTTTCAATATTGTGATATTTTCAATATCCTGCGGGTTAATTTTGTTCAGTGCATTTGCATTGTTATCACTGTACGGAATACCGTCTACAACTACTAAGATACCTGGGTCTGAACGGGAAGTTACTCCTCGTAATCGGATATCATAACCTTCTTCACCGACTTTACCTTGATTTGTCCTTCTGATTTCCATACCGGGAACAACACCTTGCAAGAGTTCGGCAGTATTAGTTAATGGTTTGTTTGTCAGTTTGTCCGAATTAACTAAGTCTACTGCACCGGTTGTTGTAGCCCTGGTTTTTGTTCCATACCCGATTGCTACAACTTCTTGGAGCATTACGGCATCTTCTTTCAATTTTATGTTTAGAACTGTTTTTCCTCCTACTTCTACTTTTTCAGATTTCATTCCGATAAAGGAGAAAATTAGATTTTTTCCACTTGGGACTGCAATTTCATATTTACCGTCCATGTCTGAAATAGTTCCGGTAGTTGTTCCTTCTACCATTACTGAAACACCTGGCATAGGATTACCTTCTAAGTCCTCAACTACACCATGTACTACTTTTTGCTGTGCCCATAATGGGGTGCCCATTATAAAGCAGATTGCGAGCAGGAATGTCGCTAGAAATCTGTTTTTACATGCTGATTTCATAATTAATTGATTTAATGTAACAAAAAAAGATATTGTATTTATTAGGGCTATGTGTCTCAAAATAACATCTTTACTAAGATGTTATTTTGAGAACGCATGCCATTTTTTTATTCAAAATCTATTTGTAGTTTGTCATTAGCGCATATTTGCAGTCCATTCAATGAAACTTCTGTATAGCCGTTTGTATTGGTGAGACTGGCAGGAATTACTTTACCGTTCACAGATGCTTTTACTATGTTGGCATTCATCCCTTCAGGTAAAGTTACCTGTAGTTTGTCAAGATATAAACGCCCATACTTCACTTCTATACTATTGGTCTGTTTTCCATTTTTCCGGATTTGTGAGATATTTCCCCAACCTTCGGCAGCATTGAAAAATCCAATTATGTCATTCTTTTCAATCTTAGGATCAAATCCGATAATTCCCTTTGGACCATCATACCAATACCCTTGTACAGCTTGTAACACTCCGTAAGATGCCATGGCACGTGCATAGTGGTCGCCACATTCTATTTCGTTCCATGGGTTATGTTTCTTGCCATCATAGCGTGAATGGATACCTTTTACGATAGCCAAACCTTCATCAATCATGTTACGTTTAATCATTTCAGTAGCAACTTGATATTCAATACCAGTCCACACCTCATCACGATATCTAACACCGTCTTCACCCGGGTGCTTGCTGTATGGCCAGGTACAAATAAATAATCCGGGTTCTCCAGCGTGTGCGTAATATCTTTCAGGAAGATGAGCCTCACTTTGGGCTTTTACGTCATTGGTCCAGTTGAACTTCCAGATGGACTGTAATGCCTTGTTGATAGCTTCTGTCGGATAAATATCACCTAAGCGATAGAGAGAAGCCCATGTTTGTCCAAAAAGTTGGTCACTTAAGCAACCCTTTCCGTATTGGTATTTAGGGTATTCTTTCTCATCTACGTCTTGGAAGAAATATTCACCGTTCCATAAACGATCCATTGTGTTTTCGCTACCTGCTGTATATATTTTCTTGTAATAATTAGCTGTGGTAGTGTCTTTCATAATATAAGCCATCTTTTCACCGGCCCTCAATGCTGCCAGGTAAAGTCCACCTACGTATGTGTTGGCACCGTTGAACGAAATGTCATAAGTATTTGGCTGTGTCTTGACAATCAGACCGTCTTCATTTCCGTCTTCCCGGATTATATACTGGATGGAACGTTTTATCTTATCCCAGTTTCTTGCCAGGAAGAAATTGTCTTTGGACATCAAATGTTCACGATACATGCGTAAGATAACACTTGCATGCCCGTCAATTAGAATACCGTGTTCTCCGTTTCGTGATAAAATACCTCCATCCTCTTGGAGAGATACACTATAATCAGTTCTTTCGCGCAAATTGCGTTCCAACTCTGGGAATAAAGCTGCCATTGCTTGTGCATAACCCCAGACATGTGTACAAGTTCCCTCACAAGAACCGACGCCTTCCCAAGCCCAAAACTTATCCGTAGCCCACCATTGGCAAGTTTCCGTTGCCAATGTGGAAATAGGCATCATGATACGTTGCACAAGCCAGTATGGTAAAGTGGTCTGATTGTAATATGTATCATGGAAATCATGTGTCTTTTTGGACAACTCTGCATAATTTTCACGTAGTTGGTTCGCTACATCTAAAGAGGAGTTATACCAGTTGGCGTACATATTACCGATAGCTGGGCTATTGGGAGGTAATGGCTTGTTCCACTCAGATCCTTTGTAACTCAGAGGACGGTTGGGGAAATACCAAGAAAGTACGAAGATAACTTCTTTGGATTCTCCCGGTTGTAGAGTCATGGATGAAGTCAATGCTCCATTCAATTTTTTACCGAGTTCTGCTTCTGCATATTCCAGATTATTTTCCGAGTCATCTGCTGTTCCGGTTGCATTGCCATCAAACACAGATAGAGCTAAGTTACCGAAGTAGGCGTGTGATTTGTCTATCGTGATGGTAGGGGCATCTACAGGAGAATTGGAGAATTCTATATTATCTACGCTAATATGTCCCCAGTCCCCATCAACAGCATCAACAATTTCCAAGTATGCTTTCTTTCCTTTGTATTCAGATACGTCCCAGTTGCGTGGGAGGAAATCTTCGTTATTGTTACCGGTTGCAGACATTACTACTTTTCCATCAACGACCAGGTTTATACAAGTCTTTCCCGGATGGGCACCGCCTGCAATATTGAACGAAATATACTTATTCCTGATTGTAAATGTTCTAGAAGTCAGCTTACCGGTAGGTTTGTCGTAATTTGTATAAGAGTTTGCCAGAAAATTTCCATAGTTGCCGCCAAAATTATTTTGGTTGCATTGTTCGCCAGAGGCAGGCTTTCTCCCGAAAGCAGTACCTTCTACCTTCCAGCGACTATAATTTCCGGACTCAAAATTATCGAATATTTCGTATTTGCGGTTTTTACCAGCAGTTTTGGCAGGAAGGTTGTCTACTCTCATATCCATGTAGACAGATTTCCAGCCATTATTGTCAATTACCTTATTCTGTAACATTCCATCTGCACGTCCTTTCAAGTCGATACATACCAGATTCTGCATCCATCCTTCCAGATCGGCAGTAACTTTTTTATCCGATGTATTCTTAACTGTATATTTCATTATTGTAGCTGGAGTAGCAGAACTTTTGGCATCCAGTGGAATGAATGGCGAATAGAATTCTGCAGAAACTCTGACAGGCAATTCCTGTTTCTTTTGGGCATATTCAACAAAAGCGATAGGATATTCACCTATAAAGGAAATATCATCAAAATCCTTTTTGTTCAGTTCTTTTGTTATGGTTTTATTGCCGTCGTTTACTGTAATTTTGAATCCTTGGTCAATATAGCTCATAGGCTCGAAGGTTTGGTAGCAAACCTTCCAAGGACCCAGTGGAGTGTCGAAGTTTAACAACCAGTCAATGCCGTAGCCAGTATTATAGGCATTGTTTGCAATCCACCAATTGGCCAGTGTACCATCTCCACGGACATACAATTGCCCGGCACAAATACCACCAACCGGCATACCGATAGTGGTGAGTTCATCACCTTTGTATACCTTTCTTTCACCTTTACTTTCTTTATCCCCTATGAATGATTTTATATCACCTTTGTCCAGCGAAACCTTGTGGTTAGGTGAAAATTGGGCAAAAGAGGGTAGAGAAAGCGACATTAGACACGATAGTGTCAAGAGTTTAATTCGTTTCATAAAATCTTTTTTAGTTGTTTAGAAATAACCTGAAAAACAATCTTCATTACCTTAATTACCTAATGTTAAGTACTTCTAATCAGTTTTGATATTCAAAGCTTGTCTGATTACCAGAAACGACACAAGACCTAACATCTACCTTACCAAAAACAACACTGATGACAGGCTTCCCTTTTTGTAGTTCAATTGTACCAAATCCTGTATTTGTGGATAGGAATGTTTTAAAACTGTCACCGATCTTAGAATCTATATATAATGTTTTGTCAACTGCGTCATAACGGACGCCAGTTAATGCTTGAAGTAAGCTATAACTTGACAATGCGCGTGCGTACCAACCTCCACATTCGTATTCGTTGTACGGATTCCGCACTTTGCCATCATAGCGTTTGCGTACTGTACGGACGATGTCAAGCCCTTTTTCGACTTCACCTTCGAATATCAGGTGGGAAGCCACTTGGTATTCAATACCTGTCCATACTTCATCGCTATAAACGAATGGAAGACTCAACTTGCCCCCTTTAGGCCAGGTACACAATAATACACCTCCATCTTTTCCCAGTCCGTAAGTAGGGCGCTGAGGATTGGCATGGTCACTTAAGTCTCTGCGTAAGTTGTATTTGTAGATAGAATTCAAGTGACTTTTAACTTTGACTTTGTCAATAGGCTCGTCCATGCCAGCAACAAGTGACATCCAGCAACCTATAATACCATCAGAAAGACATCCTTTCCCGTATTGATATTTAGGACCTTCTTTTAGAAGAATGGCACGCGCCTCTTCTGAATAGTCGCTATTCCAGTTCTTTTCGGCAATGGCAATCGGGTCAGGTGATTTCAGACCTTGCCATTGGATATTTTGGATAAAGTATTCACCGTCATATAGTTTATTTTCCATATAGTCTTTGCTTTTTGCCAGCAGAGATTCATATTGAGAAACATCTTCATTTAAAGCTTGTCCTAGCTTAATAAAGCTATGTAAAGCTCCGGCATAAAAGCTGGTACACATGCCATCTGCTCCCCAAAACTCTATATCATAAGTGTTGTGGTGAGGTTCTTCCAAAGCACCTACCCGACGGGGGTCCCACGTATTTATACAATAATCGAGACTTTGTTTTACATGTGGATACATCATTCTCAACCAGTCGGTATTCCCACTGATTCTCCAATCACGATAGATTTTGATAATACCACCCAATTGTCCGTCTGCTGCTGCATGAAAGTCATGTTTTGCAGCACGGATAGGAATATTTGTCCTGAACATTTGGTGGCCTTCCTTATTTTGGCTTATGAAAAATTCACTTTCACGCAATGTCCTTTCCATTGCAGGGAAAAGATGAGGAATGGCTTGTGCATAGTTCCATACATGCGTACAAGAACCATGGCAGGAGCCCCAGGTATCTCCACATCCTTCATAATTCCATAGGCGGCCATCGTGTTGGCGCATGACAGTCGGTGATTTCAGAATGGAGAGATTGGAGCTTACGGCATCAATAACTTCTGCTGGTAAAGTTGTATCATAGAATGTGTTGGTGAATAATTCTGTTTTATTCTTAAGATTGTCATATTGTGATGACCAGTATGTTGCTACCTCATCAATACTGCTAAAACGTGTACTATACCAAGGACGATAATTCTGAGGAGTTTCTGTTTTTGTCACAGTAGGGCATTCTGATGATTTATCATTTTCGGTAATGGCATCAGCGCCAATGCGAATGTCAGAATCGGGAACATACCAAGCCATATGTAAGCGGATGGAATATGTATCACCTGCCTTTACCTTAAAGGGTACATATAAAGATGCTCCGGGAGCCTCTCCTTGCATAGGCGCATTTTCTACTATGTTTCCATCTGCTATAGCATTCCAAGCCATGGTCAGGGGGTCCCACCATCCGCCACGAAACCAACAATGATTTACTTTTGTATTGTCTATATCTGTATAGATTGCAAAATCTCCTTTCAAGTGTTTATCTTTATCAGAAGCTGCTTGGGATAGAATAAAGCCGTTCTTAATTGACCGAATGGACTGTGGAGCACCGTTCATAGCCATAAAGTTACGTGTATTATAAGAGAAAATAGCTTCTATATCCCGATCTGATGTATTGGTAAAGGTATACTCAAGGGCTCCGACTGGTAAGCTGGAATTATCCTGGTCAGTCGGAATAAATGGACTCCATCCTTTTAGTTCTACATTCAGAGGGACATCCTTGTCTGATAAACGAACGGTTGCAAAAGGAAAGCGTGAACTGAAACTTACGTTTTCAAATCGGGGTAGTCCCCAGGAAGTGAGAGGGCCTCCCAAAGCTGATTCTGGACCACCGAACTTCTTGCGATCAGGGACGGGACCTTCCAGAACTTTTGAGCCGTTTTCATAACCTTTCACATGTACGGCGGCAAACATACAAGGTTCATTGAAAATGTTGGGTTGATGCCTGACTGACATATTTGAAATGGCTCCGGTTCCTTCCAGACAAAACATACCAGCACCCATTCCACCAATAGGAAATGCTATGCGATTCAAATAGTCTCCTTTGTACTCTTTTATATATTCACTTTGTTGTTGTATTGCATTTGCCTTTTGATTCTGGCAAGAGCTAAGTGAGAATAAAGTAATAGCCCCTAAAGCTAAGATCTTTTTCATATTAGATATTTTTTAATTAAACTTTTATTTTACCATCTTGGAATTTCCAAATCGTCCTTACTCGGCAAAGCCGGGAATTTGGCATGCGGCTCGGCCTGGTACCAGAAAGTGGTCGACGAGATATCCGACTTCTGGTTGTTGTAGCGTCCGTCATGACGCCATCCCAAATCCTGTATCGTGACCTTCAGGTCCTTGTCGAAGCGTACCGGGTCAAGGATATGCCAGCGGTACAGTCCGAAAGCGGTCACCGCACGGTACAGCCCGTCGGGACGGATTACCTGGTGCATGCCGGCATAGGGGGTGGTGAACTCCTGGTACTGGCGCGTCTTCTGGTTCTCGAAATTGTACGAGCCGCAGAAGTAGTCCTCAGTCCCGGTCCCGCAGATAGTCGGGTATTCCTTGTCACCGTCCATGTAGAACTTGATTTCCCCTTCACCCCACCAGCAGTTGTCGTTTACACGCCATGCCAGGTAGGTACCCACGTACTGTCCCTTGCCCTTCACACCGTCAATCAGCGTGTGCAGCGACCCCTGGGTCGGGTTGGAGCGGCGGAACTGCGCGTGGAAGTAGGCCTCGTCCTCAGGAACTTCTGTCAAGGTGTAGTTGATTTGGTAGTACAGGCGCATCTCCTCGGCGGTGTTGATGTTCTCCAGCGTGATACGGGCTTTCTTGCGGAAAGGCATCTTCCAGTAGCAGTTGAAGGCGCTGCCCGGATTCACGCAAACGGCCAGTGAGGAGAGCTGTGCATATTCATTGTATGCGCTGCAGAAGAAGTCACCCACCGGACATTCGACGGAAGGCTCCTTCTCATCGTCCCAGTACATTCTCAGGATGGAGAAGCGCCAGTTCCCGGTCGGTGTCATCCAGATCTGCTGGATGGCTCCCGGACCCTCGATTTCCGCAATCGTGATTGTCTCTCCCGGTTTCACGATGATGAAGGGGTTTACCTTCCAACCCTTGCCCAGGTCCTTGGCCGCATGGTGGGCGTTGGCCACATTGCGCTGATCCTTGTCCCTGACCGGATCGGCCATGCCGCCCTTGCCCTTCTCGCCTGTAAAGTTCTCAGGGCTGATGGAACGTGTCTTGGCATCGGACAGTCTTGACAGGTTACCCATGTTCATGTCCAGACCGTTGAACGGGTAGTTGCTTTGGGCGTAAACACCCACGGTAACCATGCATAAGGCCGCCAAAATTAATGATTTGATTCTCATGTTTTAAATAGATTAATGGTTTGTATACTTAGTTAATGGTTTCAGCAAGTTTTGCCAGTTCAAGATATTTCTTGTATAGTTTTTCGTAGATGAGGGCTCTTTTCTCATCCGGCCGGTATTCAGCCTCGATGTCCGACTCCATGTGCCTTGTCGCCTCGTTGATATCCTTGTACACCCCTGCGGCAACTGCCGCGAACATTGCCGCTCCCAAGGCACAGGTCTGTTCCGAGCGTACCACACGGATGGGCATGTCCAGCACGTCCGCCAGCGTCTGCATCACGAAGGGCGCCTTCTTGCTGATACCTCCGATGGCATTGACCGAATCAATGCGCAGCCCCTGGCCCTTCATATGCTCCACAATACGGCGGGAACCGAAGGCGGTGGCTTCCACCAGCGCACGGAATATTTCCGGGGCGCTGGTACCCAGCGTGAGTCCCGCAACGGCACCCTTCACGTTCTGGTCCGCATCGGGGGTACGGCGGCCGTTCATCCAGTCCAGGGCGACAACACCGTCCTCGGAGGGTTCCATGTCCTGGGCCTCACGGGTGAGTTCCACCAGCATGCCGTCCAGAACTTTCTGCCTGGCCTCCCCTCCGGGGATATCTTTCAGTGTCCATGCCAGCATCTTCCTGAACCAGGCGTAGATGTCTCCGAAAGCCGACTGTCCGGCTTCGAAACCGATGAATCCCGGAAGCACCGAACCGTCCACCTGGCCGCAGATTCCCTTGATACAGCGTCCGCCTACCTCGTCTTTGCCGGCAACCATGATGTCGCAGGTGGATGTTCCCATGATACGTGTCAGTATCCCCGGGACGACGGATGCGCCTACGGCTCCCATATGGGCGTCCAACGCCCCCACGGCCACGGCGATTCCTCGGGGAAGTCCAAGCCTGTCTGCCCACTCGGGTGTCAGTTCCCCTGCCTTGGTGTCGCTGGTGTGGGTTTCTGTGAACAGATGGGGGAGCATTTCCTTCAAGGCCGGATTAAGTTCTTCGAGAACTTCGCCGGAAGGAAGACCCCAACAATAGTTAAGAAGTATCTATTAAGTTGACTTTAAAAGATTGTTTTGAGATTTTATACTATGAAAAGTTGTATATATATAAAAAATGAGAACAGTAGAAATAGAGTATCTATTTTCTGCTGCTCTCATTAGAGTAATAAGCTATTTAGTAAGTTTTGTAATTTATCCTTTTCTTATTTTTATCCACCTTTTATCTGTTTCTGTTCTATAAATTAAGAAGAAAGGAGGGGATAAATAAGGAAGAAAGGAATTTCTACCAAAAAAGTAGTCCGTTCTTATTTCATAATGTGGTTTATTAATTCTTCCGGTGAAAGAGGTGTGATACCAAAAATATAGCTTTGACCAGACTGAAATGGTTCAGTCAGTTCAAAGTTCTCATAAGCGATACCACCAGGTATCGGAGATTTACTTGCCCAATAAGTATAACGACCATTCACAACTCCTTCTAACTCATTACTTGGATTGGAACAATACCAATATTGCGTTGCTTTTTTACCAGTATATTTCCAATGTGTATGTGTATCTTCAGCATATACAGCTTTTGTAGGGTCTTTCTCATCAGGTGACGCTATAAACCATACACCTCCATTTTTATCTTTTATCATTTCTGCCACTGGAGTATGGTTATGTTCTGTGAAATTAGAATCTTTATAGCTCGGCCATAATTGGCCGGCTTCTTTCGTTTTACCATCTGCGAGATGTAATGTCCTAAGTCTTGCTTTGTTTCCCATAGTAGCTGTGAGTATAAAACGATTTAGCTCATCTGACTCTTCCGTGGTATACGTAGTTAATTCAAACTCATAAGGCTTTCCTTCTGTGAATTTAGTCCGGACATAGACATTCGCACCATTATCAAAAGTTTCACAAAAGAAATACACAGTAAGTGTTTCAACTCCATTTTCCTTTGCTATTACTCCGTGAGCTGGATAATACTGATCTGGAAATGAGGGAGCTTCAGGAGTATTCCCACTCCAAAAACGTTTTCCACGAACATTATCGAGTTGACTCCATTCCAGTTCTGAGAGCCCCCCTATTATTTTTTGCTTTATCAATTGGTTCAAAAGCAATGAAATTGGTAACAACAAATTCATCATGTTCTAAATAAGGTGTATAGATACGAATTAGCCCACGTGGACCTCCTAATGGAGCAATTCCTATTCGGATACCATTTGCAAATCCCCAAATGGGTTGTGCTTTTGTATTTTGAGCAGGTTGTAACCATATTCCATTTTTTTCCGGAGTTGCTAAAGTTTCCGGAGCTATTTGTAGGTTAGTCTGTCCATAAAGGTAGTGTATTCTGCATGTAAAGAATAAAAGTGTAAATAGAATCTTGGTTTTCATGATTTTAAAAGTTTAAAATTAATTTTTATGTGTCGTTTATGGTAGTTCATATCGTTTTTAGCATGATTTGGTACTGCAAATATAAAAATGTTATAACGAATTAGCAAAATAATTTGCAGATTTAATTTTTATGTTTATATTTGCATCGTGAGAATACGATAAGTGCTACTGATTCAAGAGGTAACCTAAAAGTATAATACTATTATATAGCAAAAACGTTACACAAATATATGTCGTCACTAAAAAAAAATATCGCTGAAGGATATTGCTGAAGCTGCAGGCGTTTCAACAGCATTGGTTTCGTTCGTTTTGAATGGGAAAAAGAAAGAGTATCGCGTGGGAGAAGAAACTGCCCAACGCATATTGAAAATTGCCAATGAAATGAACTACCAGCCTAATCTTGCGGCCAAAAGTCTTCGTAGTGGCAAAACAAAAACAATAGGATTAGTGGTTTCTGATATTTCCAACCCATTTTTTTCTCAATTAGCGCGTGTATTGGAAGATGAGGCAACCAAACGGGGATATACCGTACTTTTTGGAAGTTCAGATGAGGATAAGGATAAGATGACCCGTGTTGTTAGTAACCTTATTAATAAAGGGGTAGATGGACTCATCATTGTTCCTTGTGACAATTCTGAGAAATCCATCGCTTCACTTGTGAACAATAATATCCCTATTGTTTTGTTCGACCGCTATTTTCCGGAAATCAATGTCAGCTATGTGGCGTTGAATAACTTCAATGCTTCCTATATATCAACCAAACATCTTTTGAATGCAGGCTATAACGCTCCTTGTATGGTGGCTTATGATGTCAACCTTATCCATATGAAAGAGCGTATCCGTGGTTATAAAAAGGCTATGGATGAAGCCGGTAAGAGAAACTTGGCTAACGTGGTCTTTTTGAGGCAGGATGCTCCCAGAAAGTCCGCAGACCGTTTGTTGCCTAAAATGATTGATGGCGGTGTAGACGCTTTTCTTTTTGCCACCAACATGATTTCATTGGCTTGTTTATATACAATAAAGGACATGGGAGAGGGAATTATTGGTAAAATAGGTTTAGTGGGTTTTGACGGTAATCCGGTATTTGACTTTTTTGATGCCCCTATATCCTATATTCAGCAGCCTATAGATGTTTTAGTACAGAAAGCACTTGAAATACTGATAGATATCATTATTAACGGTAATACAGTGCAGTCTGTGCTTGCCGAGGGAGAATTTATTGAAATGGCTCCTTAGGAGAGCTGTTTTTTTTACATGATAGCTTAATCGATTTAGTTAATTTTTATATTAATCTCAATAAAATCAGTTGAACCATGAGAAATTCAAGATTAATCGGTGGAAAGCCGAAAATTGGTATCAGACCTATTATTGACGGTCGTCGTGGAGGTATCCGTGAGTCATTGGAGGATATGACTATGGCCATGGCCCATAAAGTGGCCGAGCTTTATTCTTCTGTCTTACGTCATAGTGACGGCACTTCCGTAGAGTGCGTCATTGCAGATACAACTATTGGTGGAGTGGCTGAAGCTGCCATGGCGGCTGAAAAATTCCGTAATAGTGGAGTCGGTGTTGTACTTTCTGTAACTCCTTGCTGGTGTTATGGATTCGAAACTATTGATATGGACGGAGAAATGCCAAAAGCCATCTGGGGCTTTAATGGTACAGAACGTCCGGGTGCGGTTTACCTGGCTTCAGCATTGGCAAGCCATACACAGAAGGGATTGCCTACTTTTGGCATTTACGGACGTGATGTACAGGAGGTGACCAATATGGAGATACCGGAAGATGTACAGGAAAAATTGTTGCGCTTTGCCCGTGCAGGTATAGCTGTGGCTACAATGAAGGGGAAATCCTATCTTTCAATCGGCAGTGTATCCATGGGCATTGCAGGCTCTATTCCCAATCCTGATTTCTTCCAAGAGTATTTGGGCATGCGTAATGAGTATGTGGATGCCAGTGAGATAGAACGTCGTGTCCAGTTGGGCATTTATGACCATGAAGAGTTCGCACGTGCCATGGCATGGACAGAAAAGTATTGCAAGAGTAATGAAGGGACAGACTTTAATCCGGAACATCTGGTATATTCCCGTGAAGAGAAAGATGCCCGTTGGGAATACGTGGTAAAAATGACCCTTATTTTCCGTGATATGATGATTGGCAATCCGAAATTGGCTGAAATGGGGTTCAAGGAAGAGTCAATGGGACACAATGCGATTGCTGCGGGTTTCCAGGGACAGCGCCAGTGGACGGATTATAAGCCTGACGGTGATTTTTCAGAAGCTATACTGAATACTTCTTTCGATTGGAACGGTATCCGTGAAGCGTTTACTTTCGCTACGGAAAATGATACGTTGAATTGTACTTCAATGCTCTTCAATCATCTATTGACCAATACTGCACAGATATTTGCGGATGTGCGTACTTATTGGAGTCCGAATGCCATAGAACGGGTAACGGGTAAGAAATTGGAAGGTAAGGCGGCAAACGGTTTCATTCACCTGATCAACTCAGGCTCTTGTACGCTTGATGGAACAGGCTGTCAGACACGTGACAATAAACCGGTAATGAAGCCTTTCTGGGAAATTACGGAAGAGGAAGTAGAAGCTTGTCTTTCTGTAACCAAGTGGCATCCGGCCAGTCGCGAATATATGCGTGGCGGTGGTTATTCTTCCCAGTTCCTGACTCGTGGTGAAATGCCGGTAACAATGTGCCGTTTGAATCTCGTAAAAGGTCAAGGTCCGGTATTGCAGATTGCCGAAGGCTGGACAGTAAATTTGGATAAGGATGTTTTCAAGGCTATCAATGAACGTACTGACCGTACATGGCCTTCCACTTTCTTCGCTCCACGTCTGACAGGTAAGGGATATTTCCGTGATGTATATACCGTTATGAATAACTGGGGGGCTAACCATGGCGCTATCAGTTATGGCCATATCGGTGCTGACTTGATTACTCTGGCTTCCATGCTCCGTATCCCGGTATGCATGCACAATGTTTCTGAGGAGGATATTTTCCGTCCCAGTGCATGGACCGCTTTTGGCGAGGATATGGAAGGCAGTGACTATAGGGCTTGCAAGAATTATGGACCTCTCTATAAATAAAGGAAACAGGCGTTATGTTGAAATCAACCAAACTGAAAAACACTCTGCTGGTAGGTGCAACTGCAATACTTGTATCATGCGGCGGACAAAAAGAAATCAAGATGGGAAGTTATGCTTATGATGCCCAGTTCTTAAAGGACCACGGCATTGAATATACTGAATTGGTATCTGCTGATGGGAATTCTAAAGTGATGGTTATTCCGCATGGCAAGGCCGTGTAATGACTACTTCTGCTTCCGGCGATGAAGGTGATAGTTACGGCTGGATTAATTATCGTTTCATAAATGAAGGCAAAGTCAGTTCTCAATTTAATCCGGTAGGAGGTGAGGAACGCTTCTGGCTTGGTCCGGAAGGTGGTCCGTTCTCACTTTATTTTAAGGAAGGACAAGAGCAGGTTTATGATAATTGGATAGTTCCTCCGGTACTTGATACTGAAGCTTTTGACATAAAGTCGCAAGACAACAGTAGTATCCGTTTTGTGAAAGATACTCGTTTGACAAATGCTTCCGGTACTACTTTTGATATGAATATTGACCGTACTGTATCGTTGATGGATGCTGGTGAAGTGGCTGCCGATTTTAATATCCAGCTTACAAATGATATGAAAATTGTAGCTTACAAGAGCGAGAATAAGATTACCAATACAGGTGACAAGGCATGGACAAAAGAGGGTGGTCTTGTATCTGTGTGGATGCTCGGCTGTTTTAATCCTACACCGACCACTACTGTATTCATTCCTTATAAGCAAGATGCGGAAGGAACAATTGTGAATGATGAATATTTCGGTAAGATACCGGCGGATAGGCTGATAAAGGAAAATGGTATTATCTATTTCAAGATTGACGGGCTCTATCGTTCCAAGCTGGGATTGCCGGCTTCACGGGCAACGGATATTTGCGGAAGTTATGATTCATCGAAAGGCGTACTCACAATCCTGTGGTGTAGTCTTCCCGAAACTCCTTCAGTCTACGTAAATGGCCAATGGGGACCTCAGGAAGATCCGTTTGCTGGCGATGTAATCAACTCTTATAATGACGGTCCGGTAGAAGACGGTTCTATAATGGGACCTTTCTATGAAATTGAAACGTCTTCTCCTGGTGCGGAGCTGGCTCCCGGTGCCTCATTGGTCCATACGCAAAAGGTGATTCATATACAAGGTAAGGATGAACAATTGGTTCCTATCGTGCAAGATTTATTTGGAGCAGATTTGAATGTAATAAAAACAAAGTTTCAATAGGGTAACTATATAATGGAGAATTCGTATGGAATCAAATAAAATAATACCGAAAGGAATCCTCTTCCCATTCATTCTGCTCACTACTCTTTTCTTTGCCTGGGCTGTGCCGAATAATCTGACAGATACCATGCTTGCAGCTTTCAAGCGCATCATGAGTATGAGTGATTCAAAAACAGCTTGGATACAGGTAGTGTGCTATTTGTTGGGATATGGATGTTGTGCTGTTCCCGGTGCCTTGTTTATCAAGAAATACACTTATAAATCAGGCGTGATGCTGGGGCTTGGTCTATATGCATTTGGGGCTTTACTGTTCTATCCTGCCATGCTTAGCTCGGGAGTGAATGTTGACTTCAGCTTCTTTATGTATCTGCTGGCAATCTTTGTTCTCTTTGCCGGACTTTCAGTTCTGGAGACGTCTACTAATTCTTATGTATTGGCAATCGGTCCTGAAAGTACCGCGACACGCCGTTTGAATCTGTCTCAGGCCTTCAATCCGTTCGGAGCGATTACGGGAGTGGTGATCAGTCAGATTTTCATCCTCTCACAACTGAATGGAATGACAGCGACAGAGCGTGCCCAACTTCCGGCTGAGGAGCTGGCCGCCATCCAGGGGCAGGAATTGAATGCTGTTACTACTGCTTATGTGGTACTTGGTCTGGTGATGTTGGTGCTCTTACTTGCTATTCGGCTTACCAAAATGCCTAATCTTAGTGAAAAAGGTGAAAAAATAGAGTTTGGTGCCACTCTTCGTCGTCTTATAAAGAATAAGAATTATGTATGGGGTGTAATAGCACAATTTTTCAATATTGGTGCACAGATAGCCGTATGGTCATTCGTGATCCGTTATGCTATGGTACAGCTGAATTTTGACGGTGTATTGGCTTCTTTAGGAGATTCTGCTTCTGCAGATGCTGTTGTAAATGCATTACGGGGAGTGGAACCGGTAGCTGCCGCATTCTATAATTGTTGTGAATGGCTTGGATTGGATGACTTGCTGCCGCGTACGGCAGAACAGGCTGCGGCCACTTACTATATCATGTCGCTCATTCTCTTTGTGACCATGAGGTTTGTATGCACTGCAATGATGAAGTACGTGAAAGCTTATAAACTCTTGATAGGACTTGCGCTTCTTGCTGTAATGTGTTGTTTGGGTGCCATGTTCGGTAAGGGCAGTTTCGGCGTCTATTGCCTGATGGGTATTTCCGGATGTATGTCATTGATGTTCCCGACCATTTATGGTTTTGGTCTTACAGGTTTGGGGGATGATACTAAAATCGGCGGTTCATTCATGGTAATGGCTATTGCCGGTGCTGCCGTTCTGACCCAAATTCAGGGTATTGTCTCCGACCAGACAGGTAGTATTATGGCTGCATATGCTGTACCGGCCGTTGCTTTTGCAGTGATTGCCTATTATGGGTTCTTCATTGCAAGAAAACAAGAGTTAACAACCAAATAATGCTTTAGACTATGGAATCAAACAAGAAATACGTTATTGGTCTTGATTTTGGTACGGATTCTTGTCGTGCACTGGTAGTGGATACATATACTGGCCGTGAAATGGCTACGGGGGTAAGTTTTTACCCCCGTTGGAAAGCGGGGCTTTACTGCGATGCACACAACAATCGCTATCGCCAACATCCATTGGATTATATTGAATCCATGACAGAGGCTGTACATATAGCCTTATCTGATTTGAAGGAAGAAGAGATTGCTTCTATTTGTGGATTATGTTTTGACACAACTGGTAGTACTCCTGCTTTAACTGATAGGGCAGGAATGCCATTAGCTTTATGTCCCGAGTTTGCAGAAGAACCGGATGCTATGTTTATTCTTTGGAAAGATCATACAGCTGTTCGAGAAGCTGAGCAAATCAACGCACTGATTAATAAACGTAACCTTGATTATTTACTTTATGAAGGTGGTACTTATTCATCAGAATGGGTATGGTCAAAGGTTTTACATATTATCAACACAAACGTCGCTATAAAGGATGCTGCTTATGCTTGGGTAGAACACTGTGATTGGATGACTGGATTAGTAACTGGTAACACTATTCCGGAACAGATCTTTCGTAGCCGTTGTGCTGCTGGACATAAAGCAATGTGGCATGCCAGTTGGGGTCTTCCTTCCGGCGAAGTTCTCGAAGAACTTAATCCGGCCTTGAAGGAAATGCTCCCCCATCTGTTCACAGAAACCCACACCAGCGACACCAAGGCAGGGGAACTGACACCCGAGTGGGCAGACAGGCTTGGACTTCCCCGAGGAATCGCCGTGGCCGTGGGGGCGCTGGACGCCCATATGGGAGCCGTAGGCGCATCCGTCGCCCCGGGGATACTGACACGTATCATGGGAACATCCACCTGCGACATCATGGTTGCCGGCAAAGACGAGGTAGGCGGACGCTGTATCAAGGGAATCTGCGGCCAGGTGGACGGTTCGGTGTTTCCGGGATTCGTCGGTTTCGAAGCCGGGCAGTCGGCTTTCGGAGACATCTACGCCTGGTTCAGGAAGATGCTGGCATGGACACTGAAAGATATCCCCGGAGGGGAGGCCAGGCAGAAAGTTCTGGACGGCATGCTGGTGGAACTCACCCGTGAGGCCCAGGACATGGAACCCTCCGAGGATGGTGTTGTCGCCCTGGACTGGATGAACGGCCGCCGTACCCCCGATGCGGACCAGAACGTGAAGGGTGCCGTTGCGGGACTCACGCTGGGTACCAGCGCCCCGGAAATATTCCGTGCGCTGGTGGAAGCCACCGCCTTCGGTTCCCGCCGTATTGTGGAGCATATGAAGGGCCAGGGGCTGCGCATTGATTCGGTCAATGCCATCGGAGGTATCAGCAAGAAGGCGCCCTTCGTGATGCAGACGCTGGCGGACGTGCTGGACATGCCCATCCGTGTGGTCCGCTCGGAACAGACCTGTGCCTTGGGAGCGGCAATGTTCGCGGCAGTTGCCGCAGGGGTGTACAAGGATATCAATGAGGCGACAAGGCATATGGGGTCGGACATCGAGGCTGAATACCGGCCGGATGAGAAAAGAGCCCTCATCTACGAAAAACTATACAAGAAATATCTTGAACTGGCAAAACTTGCTGAAACCATTAACTAAGTATACAAACCATTAATCTATTTAAAACATGAGAATCAAATCATTAATTTTGGCGGCCTTATGCATGGTCACCGTGGGTGTTTACGCCCAAAGCAACTACCCGTTCAACGGTCTGGACATGAACATGGGTAACCTGTCAAGACTGTCCGATGCGAAGACACGTTCCATCAGTCCCGAGAACTTCACGGGTGAGAAGGGCAAGGGCGGCATGGCCGATCCGGTCAGGGACAAGGACCAGCGGAATGTGGCCAACGCCCACCATGCGGCCAAGGACCTGGGCAAGGGTTGGAAGGTAAACCCCTTCATCATCGTGAAACCGGGAGAGACAATCACGATTGCGGAGATCGAGGGTCCGGGAGCCATCCAGCAGATCTGGATGACACCGACCGGGAACTGGCGCTTCTCCATCCTGAGAATGTACTGGGACGACGAGAAGGAGCCTTCCGTCGAATGTCCGGTGGGTGACTTCTTCTGCAGCGCATACAATGAATATGCACAGCTCTCCTCACTGGCCGTCTGCGTGAATCCGGGCAGCGCCTTCAACTGCTACTGGAAGATGCCTTTCCGCAAGAAAGCCCGTATCACGCTGGAGAACATCAACACCGCCGAGGAGATGCGCCTGTACTACCAAATCAACTACACCCTGACAGAAGTTCCTGAGGACGAGGCCTACTTCCACGCGCAGTTCCGCCGCTCCAACCCGACCCAGGGGTCGCTGCACACGCTGATTGACGGTGTGAAGGGCAAGGGACAGTACGTGGGTACCTACCTGGCATGGCGTGTAAACGACAACTGCTGGTGGGGTGAAGGGGAAATCAAGTTCTACATGGACGGTGACAGGGAATATCCGACTATCTGCGGGACCGGGACTGAGGACTACTTCTGCGGCTCGTACAATTTCGAGAACCAGAAGACGCGCCAGTACCAGGAGTTCACCACCCCCTATGCCGGCATGCACCAGGTAATCCGTCCCGACGGGCTGTACCGTGCGGTGACCGCTTTCGGGCTGTACCGCTGGCATATCCTTGACCCGGTACGCTTCGACAAGGACCTGAAGGTCACGATACAGGACCTGGGATGGCGCCATGACGGACGCTACAACAACCAGAAGTCGGATATCTCGTCGACCACTTTCTGGTACCAGGCTGAGCCGCATGCCAAATTCCCGGCCTTGCCGAGCAAGGACGGTTTGGAAATTCCAAGATGGTAAAATAAAAGTTTGAGTATAGAGGCTGTGCAGTACAATTTTAGGAAAAACGTATTGTATAGTAAATAATATTATATTATTAACCTTTTATTTATATTATGAAATATTTCAAAAGAAATGGTTTCGTGGCATTGGTATCAATGTTGTCATTGACAGCTTATGCAGGGGATAGTTTACCTCTTTCTGTGGCTGTATCGGAGACAAAAGAGTTTATTCAAGTATCTGGACATGGTATAGATACTTCTAACGTGATTCAACAAGAGAGGATAATACAAGGAACGGTTTTGGAAGAAGGAACGAATGAACCTCTTATTGGAGTGAATGTTGTTGTTAAAGGAACTACTATCGGTACCACGACTGATATTGATGGAAAATACTCTATAAAAATACCTTCTGATAAGGCAATATTAGTCTTTTCTTATATTGGTCAAAAAACGGAAGAATATTCGGTTAAAGGCTTAAACTTTTTGAATGTTATCATGAAGAGTGATGCTACAATGTTGTCAGAAGTTGTGGTATACACTGGTTATATGACACAGAAGAAAGCGGATTTGACAGGTTCTGTTGCAATGGCAAATGCGAGTGATTTAAAGAAAAATGCTTCTGCCAATGCCATGAAGTCATTACAAGGAAAGATGGCTGGTGTGCATATCACTACAAATGGTGGTAATCCTGCTGAAGGAACTACGGTGCAGATTCGTGGATTGTCTTCTCTTTCGGGAGGAGTTAAGCCTTTAATTGTTTTGGATGGTATGCCTACTGAAAATTTGAATCTTCGTGATATAAATTCTGGTGATATTGAATCTATTCAAGTTTTGAAAGATGCAGCATCTGCCTCTATTTATGGTGCAAGAGCTTCCGGTGGTGTTATTTTGATTCAGACAAAAAAGGGTCAAGCAGGTAAGACAAACATTGAGTATAATGGTAGTGTTTCTATCAATACTGTATTGAACAAACCTACTTTGATGAATGCTGAACAATATGGTAGAGCGGCATTCCAAGCTCAAGCTTATGATGAAAGAGTATATGGTACTTCTATTTCTTTGCCTTCAGCGTATAATTATACATGGCATAGAGGTGATAATGGAATAGCTGTTTTGGACGAGGTTAAAGTTGCTGAATACCTTAATGCAGACCAAACTGTAAGAGGAAGTGATACAGATTGGATGGGAGAAATTTTTCAGACTGCTATTTCTCATAATCATCAGTTGACCATTTCTAATGGTTCTGAGAAATCCAAAAGCTTGTTCTCGTTGGGTTATTTCAATAATGAAGGTACACAGATACATACATTCTTCAGACAATATTCGATACGTGCTAATACTGAATATAGTTTGATAAAAAATCATTTGAAAGTTGGTGAAAATCTTGCAGTATCTTATTTGCAGTATAGAGACCAAAGTGAAACATGGTGGGCGATGATTAATCCTCCTGCCTCTCCTGTATATGATGAAAATGGTGGATGGGCTGGTGCTCCGGGTTTTGATGATTTTACCAACCCTGTTCGATTATTGACAATGAATAAGGATAATATCAATAATTATGTGAAGATTATTGGTAATATTTTCCTCGATTTGAATATTTGGAAAGGCATTTCGGCAAGAACCCAGTTCGGTCTTGATTATGGCAATGCTTATAATCGTGCTGTTGATGGTGTTTGGTCGGAAACTGGAGGAAGAAATAGCGATGGAGAAAACTATGTAGGCAGTTATCAATCACATCCGTTGAGTTATGTATGGACTAACACTTTGTCATATACATTGAGTACTGGTAAACACAATTTGGATGTTGTGTTGGGTACTGAGGCAACCAGATTCGTTCAAGAAGGATTTTCTGCAAGAAGAGAAGGTATTTATTTGGAAGATAGAGATTTTGCACATATTGGTGTAACTACCGGAGAGAAATATAACTTAGGTAGTTCTGCAGATGAATATACCTATTTCTCTTTGTTTGGTAAGGCCAACTATGTTTATAACGGAAAGTACTTGCTGTCTGCTACCGTTCGCCGTGACGGTTCTTCTTTATTCGGTGAGAATAACCGTTATGCTACTTTCCCTGCTTTCTCCGTTGGTTGGAGAATCAAGGATGAAGCTTTTATGGAAGATTTTGACTTTCTGTCCGATCTTAAATTACGTGCTAGCTGGGGAGCAAACGGAAGTGTGCAAGGTCTTCCGAGAGGATATACTACCACTCCGTTTACAACAGATTATTTTGGAACATCTTATCCTATTCAGGGTAATGAGAGCGGTCCCTTGTATTCCGGTTATAAGAGAACTTGGCTTGGTAATCCTGACTTGAAGTGGGAAACTACTACGCAGACGGATTTGGCTGTCGACTTCGGATTTTTCAACCAACGTCTTACAGGTTCTTTAGGATACTATTTCAAGAAGACAAAGGATATTCTTGTACAGACTCCTTATATTGCTGTGATGGGAGAAGGTGGAGAACCTTGGATTAATGGTGCAAATATGAATAATCAAGGTCTTGAATTTGAAGTTAGTTTTAGGAATGACCCAAGTGCCGAATTCCAGTATACTATTTCAGCAAATATAGGTACTTATAAGACGAAATTGACAGAGCTTCCTGAAAACGTAATTAATAAATATCCGGGAGATGGTGTCCGTGACTTCGTTATTGGTAGGTCTCCCAATGTATTTTATGGTCTTGTAGCTGATGGAATTTTCAAGACACAAGAGGAAGTGGATAACCATGCTGAACAACCAGGAAAAGCTATTGGTCGAATTCGTTATAAAGATTTGGATGGTGATGGTCGTGTAGATGAATTGACTGACAGAACGTATATCGGAACAGCCGATCCAGATTTCTTTGGAGGAATCACTTTCGATTTCAAATATCGTAATTTTGATTTGAATATGTTTTTCCAAGGTGTGTTTGGTAATCAGGTAAGTAATGATTGGAAGCGTCAGAGTGATTTTTGGCATATATCAGGTTCCGTTCCTGTCGGAAAAAATCATCCGACTAGATTATTGGATGCTTGGTCGTTTGACAATCCTGATTCAGATATTCCGGCGATGACAAATGTTATGACCAATAATGAACAGAGAATGTCTACTTATTATATAGAAGATGGTTCTTACTTGAAGTTGAGAAATATAGAATTGGGTTATACTTTTCCTGCTAAAATCACCAACAAGATGATGATGAAAAATTTGAGAGTATATGCTTCTGCAAGAAACGTATTTACTTTGAAGAAATTCTGGGGAGATGACCAATTTACAAGTTTTGACCCGGAAATGTCTGGTTATGGATATTTGACTCCATTCACAATGACTTTCGGACTTAATGTTACATTTTAATTAAAAAAACACAATGAAAAAGTTTATATCATCATTATTGATTTTAACCGCTACATTCGGCTTGACCGGATGTGAGGATTTCCTACAAGTAAATCCCAAACAAGTTTTGGATGAGAACTTGCTTGTTAAACCAAGTGATATGGAAGGCTTTGTAACAGCTGCTTATGCAAGAATGACAGATATTCCGTCTTGGGATTCACCATTCTCACCTTGGTGGTCTGGTTCTCTTCGTTCTGATGACTCTTATAAAGGAGGAGGAGGCGTCTGGGACGGCGGCGATGGATGGGGATATATGGAAACCTTTGTGAATTTGACTCCTAATGGCTGGCCTATTGATTACCCTTGGTATGTTTCTTATCAAGTTATCCAAAGATGTAATACTGCAATCCAGAAAATGCAGCCGATTTCTGAAGAAGATTTTCCAGTAAAGAACAGTCGAATGGGTGAGATGCTGTTTCTTCGCGGATTTACTCATTTCAGACTGAAAGAGTTCTTCAAATATATACCTTACATGGATGAAACTATAACAGGTACTTCTGCAGATTTTGAGGCTGTACCGAATAGGGACAAGAACTATCCGAATGATCAGTATCTGTGGGAGAGAATTCTTAAGGATTTCAAGGATGCAGAGTCATATCTTCCAGAAGTACAGATAGATAAAGGAAGAGTCAATAAGAATGCGGCAACGGCAATGGTTGCAAGAACATTGATGTTTATGGCTTATGAGCAAGATGAGAGACATCAGGTGATTAATGTAAACAAAGAACGGCTGAATGAAGCTTTGATTTATCTGAACAAGTTGACGGAACAAGAAGGTAAAGCTTTGGACTTATGTAGCAATTTTGGTGAGAATTTCATGATTGAGTCTGATAACAATACGAAAGAATCCATTTGGGAGATTCAGTATTCTATCAATGATAATAGTTCTACTGGGGGTAAAATCAATAGAAGTGAAGGACTGAATCATCCGTGGAATTGGGGAGGTTTTCAGTGTTGTGGTTTCCATCATGCAAGCTATACAATGGGTAATGCTTTCAAGACTGGTGAAAATGGATTACCGTTGTTTGATACCTATAATGATGATTGCTATGGTGATTACATAAAGAAAGCCGATGGTTCGGATGATATTACACTTGTAGATGCCGGTAATAAGGCTTTCTTCGACCGCTACACTTTCGACCCTCGTTTCAGTCATACGATATGTGCACCCGGACAGCCTTGGAAGTATGACCCTTATTTGATTTTTGAGGCCCGTGGTATTCGTAATGGTGTTGAGTATGGTTATTTGAAATCTGTGAAGGAATTACCGCATCCTAATTGTGACTGTTTGCTGTACGATGGTTGGCAGTTTAACTCTATGAACAAGAGATTAATCAGATATGATGAAGTGATACTATGGAAAGCAGAAGTCCTAATTCAATTGGACAGACAAGATGAAGCTTTGCCTTTGATTAATAAAATTCGTCAGCGTGCCGCCAATAGTCTTGAGAATCTGAAAACTGCGGATGGAAGCTATATTCTGAACTACAAATGTGAGTTGTATAAACCTGGTGTGAATTGTACATGGACCAAAGAATTTGCATGGAAGGCCATGGAATGGGAAAACCGTCTTGAACTAGCTTGTGAAGGACGCCGTTTCTTCGACTTGCAGCGTTGGGGAACTCTGGAGAAAACGATGAATGCTTATTTTGCAGTGGAAAGAAATAGATTTGACTGGATGAATATAGCACGCTTTACTGCTGGTAGAGATGAATTCTTCCCCATATCACAGGCTCAGATGAAGTGGGCAAAAGGTAATTATACACAAAATCCGGGATATTAATATTAAACTTTTAGAATTATGATTATGAAAAATATAGTAAGAATATGCATGGTAATATTTACTTGTTTATTGTTTACTGGTTGTTACGACAGAGATGTTGTAGGCAGTAAAGGAACACATTATATTTTGCCTAAAGTGGAAAACCTTGATTATTCAGTACAAGGGAATACAGTGAAGTTGACATGGCAAATTCCAGATAATATACCTGATGAGTTTTTGAGGCCTCTTGAAGTAAGTATTCAGAAAGTGGAGAATGACATCTATAGAGATGTGATAACCATTGGTAATGAAGGGACATTTGCCGAAGGCATTGCAATCGATGCGAATAAAAGGTACAGATTCGTTGTAAAATTGGTAGGAAACTTGACAGACGAAGTTGTAGAAACCGGAATATCCAGCAGAATATACTCCGAAGGTCAGGTAATTGACATTCAATAATTAAAGTTTGCTGTATCATAGATGCAGTCCGGTATTTCTATGCTTCCCGTGTACTGCATCTATAGATACAGTAAACTGACTTAAAACAGACGCTATGAAAAATATTCTATTTATGGTTCTTTCTTTCTCTATATTCTTGTTGTTTTCTTGTTCGGATAAAGAGGAAAATGAGCCTTTTATACCAGTTGATGAGATTATCTCTGCGAAAACTTTTCTGATTCCAAATAAAGACACGAAGGTTGTTTCAACGATTCTGAATTTTAAGAATATAGATGCCATAGATTATCTGATGGTTCGAAAAAGTGGAGGAAATAGTTATTCAGTCAAAATAGATAGAAATGAGTTAACTGCAGATTATGTATTTAATTATGTGGTTCAGAAGACGGATCCCCAGAATTTTAGATTGATATTGGTAGCAGTTTATAAAGATGGAAACAAATCGAATGACCTTTCTTTGAATGTGGATAACCGTTGGGGATTCTTTATCCGAAGCGTCAGTCGTACTGCTCGTGTAACTGGTAGTTCTATGGACGGAGAAAACTTCCCAAACCCTAATAATACTGCGACAAAATGGAATGTAGGAGGAACAGATCTTGGCATTATTTGGGAGATGCAGCCCGGAAAATATGGAATTTTCTTTGGTGATACTTTTGGGTATGACTTTAAGCCTAATCTGGCTAATCCTGGACCTAACGGAGGGAGTTGGCGTAGTAATGTGCTGGCTTTCTCGGAGGATAATGATTTAGAAGATGGATTGTCATTCAGCAATATGGCTACTGATGATAAAGGGTATGCCCGCGAGATAGTATATGGGGGAAAAGATTCGTCAGGTAATGGTGATTGGACTTCTATCCCAACAGCTGCTATTCGTGCTAATGGAATAGATTATGTACATTATTTTAATATGAGAAATTGGACGGGATGGATTACAAATTATTCGGGAATATATAAGTCGGTTGATAATGGTTTGACATGGGCTAAGTGTAAAGATATAACCTTCTCATCTTATAGTTTTTTTGGCCAGGTAGGGTACTTTAAGAAAGATGGATATGTCTATATGATAGGTACTCAAACGGGGAGGGATAGCAATGCTAAATTAGCACGATTTCATGAAACAGATATTGAGAATAAGACAGCTTATGAATATTGGAATGCTTTTACTAATCAATGGATAAAAGGCAATGAAAATGAGGCAACAGTATTAATAGAAGATAAGGTTGGTGAACTTTCTTTTATATATAACGAGACACATAAGAAATGGATAATTGCTTATTTCAATGCAGATAGATATAATATAACTATGCGTACGGCAGAAGACATAACTGGCCCATGGAGTGAACCCTATGAGCTTGCTAATGGTAGAGAGTATGCCCAATTGTATGGTTCTTACATTCATCCGTTGTCGGTAACTGGTGATAATTTATATTTTACGATGTCAATGTGGATGCCTTATAATGTTTTTTTAATGAAGGCTGAATTGGCTGATATGGGAGAGTTTTAATTATATTGATAAATATAATATCATGAACACACGCACATTAATTATAACTTTTGTTTGGATGATAATGTCCAACATAGGCATCTGTGCTCAAGAGCATTGGGATGCACAAGAGAGAATTGAGTTGAATAAGGGTGTTTTTCCGAAAAATTTTAGTAAAGCTATTGATGCTATACAGTATGATTTATTAGGAATTGAGAGAGGAAAAAGCCATGTGAAAGTGATAGATAACAACACTTTGTACATAAACCTTTCTTTTTCGCTTAAAAACTCTGTTCAACAAGGTGATTGGCGTATAGCCGTAAAGCCGGATTTTTTACCTTCGTTCCATTGGGCGCCACATCTTACTCCTACTGATAGAAATGTCATCGATCAACATGTATTCCGTTCTCCTGCCCTTATTGTAGCAGACGATCATCAAACTCTTATTCTTATTCCCGATTTGGATATTATGCAGAAGGGGACTCCTGTACGATGGTATATGGATATGGACGCATCCTCTAATACACTTATTCTCGGAATGTGTAATAACCATGTATTCGAACACGTTCTGTTTGAGCGTGATCAAGAAACTACTTACCCAAAAGGAGATATTGAAATAGGCTTTTATTTGATGTATTCTGATAGCAAGGAAGTATTGCGGAATCCTTTTAAGAAGCCGTTAGAATTTATGTGGAGTCGATGGGGGCATGCTGCATATGAGAAAGGTAATCCGGTGAAGGAAAACCTAGAAACGTATGTGAAACATACTTATAATTGGGCTTTTAATTCATGGTCAGAAAATGTGTGGCAGCAATTTGAGTTAGATGGGAAAAAAGTGGGTGCTCCCGTATTCATTGTGAATGTTACTCAAAGTCCTAATTATCCGGGAGAGATTAATGAACGTGAATTTCGTTCTATCTGGAATCAGGCATGGTTCAGTTCATTGCGTTCTGCAAGTGGATTATATCGATATGCAAGAAGAACCGGTAATAGGGAGCTTCTTGCAAAAGCAAATTTGACAAAAGAACTGGCTCTGTCATTTCCGCAGAGGAATGGTTTTTTCTATGGACTTATCGGTACGGAAATGCATGAAGTAGAGATTGATGGTAAAAAGTATAATCGGAGCAAGGGGTGGAATACCTATTATTGGGGAAATTCCAACAGAAATCCTTATACCTGGAATCCGAAAGAATCTCCGTATCATATTCTTGATATGAGTTGGACAGCATTGTTGATGCTTCGGTGGTATGATGAATTAGAAAAAGATGCCCGTCTTTTGGCTTATGCAGAAGATTATGCGATGGCTTTACTTGGAATACAGTATGAAAATGGTTTTTTCCCTGGCTGGCTTGACTTAAAGACAATGCAGCCGATGAACCATTTGAATGCTTCTCCTGAAACATCTTTATCAGTTACTTTTTTACTTAAACTGTATGAGCTTACACATAAGGAAGAGTATAAACGGGCAGCATTTAAAGCCATGAATGCAGTTATCCATGAAATTATCCCGGTTGGGAAGTGGGAAGACTTTGAAACCTATTGGTCTTGTTCTCGTTACGGTTCGGATAACTTGGTAGGTAAAAAAGTTTTGCGGAACAATATGCATAAACAGAATAATTTTTCAATGTTCTGGACAGCTGAAGCCTTACTGGAGTGCTATCGTCTTACCTCAAATAAAGAATATCTTGATTATGGACAGCGTACACTTGATGAATTGCTGATGACCCAAGCATCGTGGCAGCCGCCATACATGTATGTAAATGTATTGGGTGGTTTTGGTGTGTTGAATGCCGATGGTGAATGGAATGATTCACGCGAAAGTCTTTTTTCCGAACTCATCATTCAATATGGAAAACTTCTTGATAAGCCAGAGTATATAGAACGGGGATATGCTGCACTTAAGGCATCTTTTGTAATGATGTATTGTACTGAAAATCCTCAAACCAAACAGCAATGGGAAAAAGTTCATCCGTTCTTTGCTTCAGAGGATTATGGATTCATAATGGAAAATTACGGGCATGGCGGCCGTACAAATCCGGCAGGTGAAGGTATGGGTGAGTTTACAATCTATGATTGGGGAAATGGAGCAGCGGCTGAAGCGTACAACCGCCTCCTTGATAAATTTGGAAAAATAGAATAATGATTCGTTAACATTAATAATTCAGCTATGGTAAGATCAACTTTAACTTTATTGGCCCTATTTAATGTGGCTATACTGTTTCCGGGTAAAGCAATGTCCCAGAACAGTGAAGGGCGGGAGTTTAACGGTAAGTATCAAAAGGAATATCTGGATAAGATTGCATTTCCTATAGGGGGAATCGGCGCCGGAATGTTCTGTTTGGAGGGAACCGGTGCCATTTCGCATGTGTCTCTCAGACACCATCCTGATGTGATGAATGAGCCGTATACCTTTGCTGCGATTTATGTAAAGGGGGTTGAGAACGGAGCAAAGGTATTGGAAGGGCAGGTTCCGACTTGGAAGTTATTTGGTCCTGCACAGAGTGGTTTAGGTAGGGGAGACAAGACATATGGCCTTCCCCGCTTTGAGGAGGCGGTTTTCCAGACACGTTTTCCTTTTGCGACTATTGATTTAAGAGACAAGGATATGCCTTTGGTGGCAAAGATTACGGGTTGGAGTCCTTTTATTCCGACGGATGCGGACAATTCCAGCTTACCGGTTGGAGTACTGGAATATCAGTTTACAAACACTTCCGATAAGGCTATCGAAACCGTGTTTTCTTATAATACCAAAAATTTCATTGATGGTCAGGGTACTATCCGAGGAGTAAAGAACGGGTTTGTTTTAGAATCCGATCAGAACAACAGTGGGCTAGCTATTTATGTGGACAATGCTGCTGCTGTTGTAGACCATTGTTGGTTCCGTGGTGCCTGGTTCGATCCGCAGACTGTGGTTTGGGATAATATTCGCTATGGGCGGATCGCTGATAAGCAGCCGGTTAAGGGTGTTGCTCCGGGAGCGTCTGTTTATGTTCCGCTGACGTTGCAGCCGGGAGAGACAAAAACAGTCAAGGTAAACTTCTGCTGGTATCTGCCCGATTCAAACCTTTCTATCGGTGGTGCCAGAAAGGTAGGACAGGCATTTACGGGGATGCCCTGCAAGGGAACGGCTTCCGGTCAGCAACCTGTGAGCGGCTTTGTCGGCAAGCAGTTGCTGAACTCGTTCGATAAGGGTGGAGATAGACTGACGGGTATTATTCAGTCTCCCGAGTTCAATATTGGGAAAAGATATCTGAAGTTTCTGGTAGGTGGAGGCAGTCAGGCTGACCGTACTTCTGTAAATCTTGTAGTAGACGGAAAGATTGTAGAGACGGCGGTCGGAAATCAGACGGAGACTCTGAGTGAAACCGTATGGGATTTGAAACCTTATCAAGGAAAGAAGGCTTTTGTGAAAGTCATTGATTTGGATGTTTACCCGTGGGGACATATTCTGGCCGACCAGTTTGTGTTGACAGACAATAGGAATGAAGATATTTACAACTTGTCTTCTACATCCACCTTACTTGCCGATTTTGAAAGTAACAGTTGGGGAGACTGGCAGGTTGTGGATTCTTCTGAAGAAGAAAAACAATTCCTGGCAGATGAAGGAGATGTCGAAGCTACCTACAGACCTTGGTACTCGGAGCGCTTCAAGAGTTTGAATGAGGTTATCGGCTATTGGGATGCAAATCAGGCGATGCTGGAAAAGAACAGCCGGCTGTTCAGTGATGCATTCTATAGTTCCTCTTTGCCGGCAGAAGTACTGGAGGCTGTTGCTACTAATTTAACTATATTGAAATCTCCTACGGTATTACGTCAATGGGATGGAAGATTTTGGGCTTGGGAAGGATGTCAGGATTCTTTTGGCTCTTGTCACGGAAGTTGTACGCATGTGTGGAACTATGCACAGGCTTTGCCCCATTTGTTCCCGTCTTTGGAAAGAACCTTGCGTGAAACGGAATTCAGGGTAAGCCAGAATACGGAAGGACACCAGAATTTTAGAGTAAACTTGCCTATTTCGGCACCACCTCACAACTTCCATGCTGCTGCCGACGGACAGTTGGGCGGGATTATGAAAGTTTACCGTGAATGGCGTATCAGCGGGGATACACAGTGGATGAAAGACCTTTTCCCGGCAGTGAAAAAGAGTCTTGACTATTGCATCCGTACATGGGACCCCTTGCATAAGGGCTATCTTGAAGAGCCGCACCACAATACTTATGACATCGAGTTCTGGGGACCGGACGGCATGTGTACAAGTTTCTATTTGGGAGCTTTGACTGCGTTTATAGAGATGGGCAAGGAGCTGAAGCAACCCGTTAAGGAATATACGGCCCTGCTGTCAAAGGGCAAGAAATATATGGAAACTGCACTCTTCGATGGAGAATATTTCATACAGAAGATTCAGTGGGAAGGGCTTCAGGCTCCCAATCCGGTTGATGTAATGTCTTTCGGGGGAAGTTATTCCGATGAGGCCCTGAAATTGCTGAAGGAAGAAGGGCCAAAATACCAATACGGTACCGGTTGTCTGTCCGATGGAATTTTAGGGATGTGGATGGCTTCCGTATGCGGACTGGATGAAGTGCTGGACAATGAAAAGGTCAGGAGCCATCTGGTGGCCGTACACAAATACAATCTGAAACATGACTTGGTAGACCATTTCAATCCTCAAAGACCGGTGTATGCTTGTGGTAAGGATGGCGGATTATTGCTTTGCACATGGCCGAAGGGTGGTATGCTGTCACTGCCTTTTGTATACAGCAATGAAGTCTGGACCGGTATCGAATATCAGGTTGCCAGTCATTTGATGATGAAAGGTGAGGTGGAAAAGGGCTTGGATATTGTCCGTGAATGCCGTGAGAGATATGATGGAAGAGTAAGAAACCCATTCAATGAGATAGAGTGCGGCCACTGGTATGCACGTGCCATGGCAAGCTATGGAATGTTGCAGGGGCTTACAGGAGTACGGTATGATGCTGTTGACAAAACCATGTACATCAATTCTAAGATTGGTGATTTCAAAAGTTTCATCAGTACTGATACCGGTTTCGGAACTATTGAATGGAAAGCAGGAAAGCCTGTGTTGAACGTGGTTTATGGCAACATTGATGTGAAACGCTATAATGTTTCAGGCAAGATTGTGGATTGAGGTCAATTAGGATAGGGATGTACAATCAAAGACAGATTAAGATGACAGAGAAGAAGAAACTTCTTGTTTTGTGTGTTGCACTATTTTGCTTTATAGCTGTTTCTGCACAGCAGAGAATGTCTGTATCGTCTCCTGACGGAAAACTTAGATTTTCTCTGAAAGTAACGCCGGAGAGTGTTTCATATGACATCGACTATAGGAAGCAGCCTCTTATAGCAAATTCTTTGCTTGGTTTCAGCTTTGATAGCGGAGAGTTCGGAAGGAATCTTAAAGCAGGAAAGGTGCAGCGTAAAAAGATTGATGAGACATACAAGCTCATTGTCGGCAAGATAAGTAGTGTACGTAGCCGTTGCAATGAAATGGCCGTTCCCATGCAGGAACCGTCAGATTCCGGCCGTCTGATAAACCTGGTTGTAAGAGCATTCGATGACGGGATAGCATTCAGATATGAATTTCCGGAACAGAAAGCATGGGATTCATACGTGATGTATGATGAAAGGACACAGTTCAACTTGCAAGGAAACCCGATGGCGTTGCTCATGTACCTGCCCGGGTATGTGAATACACACGAAGGGGTATACAGTCATGTAAGATATGACAAGGTGGCAAGGAAAAGGCTGATAGAGATGCCCGCCACATTCGAGTTCGACAACGGGGTGGCAGTGGCCATAACCGAAGCGGCCATACGGGACTATGCGGGAATGTACCTGATGAAGGAGAAGGGTGGACTGGTGGGAAAGCTCTCGCCAAAACTCGGGCAGGAGAAGATAAAGGTCGAGACAGACAGTTTCCCGCACCGCACACCGTGGCGCGTAATCTCCGTTGCAGACCGGGTGGGAGGATTGCTGGAGACGAATATACTAACAAGCCTGAACGAGCCCTGCAGGATTGAAGACACTTCATGGATTAAGCCTTGCAGGACCACGTTCACATGGTGGAACGGGAATGTCGTGCCGGACAGCACGTTCTCTCCGGGAAACAACTTCGATACAAACAAGTACTACATCGATTTTGCAGCACGCAATGGCTTGGATGCACATGGAATCTACGGATATGCGGAGACTCCTTGGTACTATGATGACAACTTCAATTTCGGATGGGCGGGACCCAATGCGGACGTTACAAAACCGATACCGTGCCTGAACATGCCGAGAATTGTGGAATATGCAAGGAGCAAGGGGGTTGGCATACATCTGTGGGTACACTGGAGACCGTTGTACGACAAACTCGAAGAAGCCTTTGCGCTCTATGAGGGATGGGGAGTAAAAGGACTCATGGTGGACTTCATGGACCGTAATGACCAAGAGATGATACGCATCCAAGAAGAGATACTGGAATGTGCGGCAAGACACAGGCTCTTCATACAGTTCCATGGGTCGAGCAAGCCTTCCGGACTGGTAAGGACGTATCCGAATGAATTCACACGGGAGGGGACACTCAACTATGAAGTATGCAAATGGGACACGCTGGTGAATGCGGACCATGACATTGCGATACCCTTCACCAGGATGCTGGCGGGAGCGACGGACTATCACCTGGGAGGGTTCAGGGCACTGCCGCGCTCGGAGTTCAAGATACAGTATGTAAATCCTCATGTAATGAGCACACGCTGCCATATGTTGGCCATGTATGTGGTTTTGGAAAACCATCTCACCTCTTTGTGCGATACGCCAAAGGCTTATGAAGGTCAACCGGGGTTCGAGGTGCTCCGTACCGTGCCGGGAACGTGGGATGAGATAAGAGTTCCGCTGGCAAGATGAATGAGCATGTCACGGTGGCCCGCAGGAGCGGTTCGGACTGGTGGGTAGGCTCGCTAAACAACGGTGCGGAAAGGAATCTGAAATTGGAATTGGACTTCCTTAGTGAGGGAGACTACCAAGCAACGATCTATACCGATGCAGAGGATGTGGACCGGAATCCAAACAATCTGGACAGACAGGTACGGAAAGTTACAAGGAAGGATATCATTGAACTGAATCTGGCAAAGGATGGAGGAGCGCTATTACATATCAGAAGGTTATAAGGGTGATGTTTATCAGTTGAAATTGTATTTCAATCAGTTGTTAGTTTGTTAGGATAAGAAGATTGTTCCAGGATAATATTTTTAGTCAATGGATTTATAACATGAACAGAAGAAATTTTATAAAGAGAGTGGGCCTTTTGGGGGCAGGATATGCGCTGAATAAAAACTTGATGTTTGCGAATTCAGGCGTAGCTTCGACAGCTACCTCTTTTTCGTCGTTTCCAACAGTAAGGAAGCCTATATCGGAAAGGAACTTCAAAAGTCCTGCCATTGAAAAGGCCATTGCTACTTTTAAACAGAAGGTCAAGAATGAAGAACTGGGCTGGCTGTTTGGGAATTGTTTTCCGAATACGTTGGACACAACCGTTTTTTATTCAGAAAAGGATGGCCGACCGGATACATATGTGATTACCGGTGATATTGATGCCATGTGGTTAAGGGATAGTTCTGCCCAAGTATATCCGTATTTGGATTTCATGTCTGAAGATAAGAACCTGCAAAGACTGATAATTGGCGTTATCAATAAGCAGACCTCCTTTATATTGAAGGATCCGTATGCCAATGCCTTTTATGATGATGATACGAAGTATACAAGATGGAACAGCGACCATACGGAGATGAAACCGGGTATTCATGAGCGTAAATACGAGTTGGATTCGCTTTGCTATCCCATTCGCCTGGCATATGGATACTGGAAAAAGACAAATGATGCTTCTCCTTTCGATGCGCAATGGAAGAAGGCGATAGAAACCGTTTTAAGGGTCTGCAAGGAACAGCAGAGAAAAGATGGTAACGGGCCTTATAGCTTTCGCAGAACTTCGGAATGGGCTATAGATGCTGTTCCTATGGGTGGAGTGGGCTATAAAGTAAATCCGGTCGGATTGATTTGCTCTACTTTCAGGCCTAGTGATGATGCCACTATCTTTCCTTTTCTCGTCCCGTCCAATTTCTTTGCGGTGGCCAGTTTGAGGCAGGCTTCCGAAATGGTTCAAAAGATAACCAAAGACAATGTACTGGCTGATGAACTGTTGGCGTTGAGTAAAGAAGTTTATAATGCTTTGCAGACTTATGCCGTGGTGAATCATCCGAAGTTCGGTAAAATCTATGCTTTTGAAATAGATGGCTTTGGATCGGCTTATCTTAGTGATGATGCCAACGTCCCTAATCTGCTGGCGTTACCCTATCTGGGTGGTGTTGATAGTGATGATGCAATTTATGCCAATACCAGAAGATTTGTATGGTCGGAATACAATCCTTATTTCTTTAAAGGTTCTTATTTTGAAGGGATAGGAGGACATCATATTGGTACGGACATGATATGGCCGATGAGCCTGATAATGAAAGCCCTGACTGCTCAAGACGATAAAGAGTTACAGCAATGTATCCAGATGCTCCAGAAAACGCATGCCGGTACCGGGTTCATGCACGAGTCATTCCACAAGGATGACCCCAAGAAATTCACAAGGAGCTGGTTTGCATGGGCCAATACATTGTTTGGAGAATTGCTGTGGAAAACATTCAATGAGAAACCATATTTATTGGAATATTAATCATCTAATTAATCAATGTAAACAAAAATTTATGAGAAGAATTACAAAATTCAGTTTGTTACTCTCCCTTGTTCTGGGATTGTACTTTCCTACTGTTTTTGCACAGTCGAACATGACGAACGAAATGTTTGACTTGGCAAAGTTGAAGTCGGGTGTAAAAAACAAAAGAATCTCCAGTACAGATCCTACCGGAGGTAACAGAGATCACTTGGAGCCCTTCAAACCAGGTGAGAAACGCATCATTGCAGACATCAAGGGAACGGGAGTCATCAACCACATTTGGGTGACGATTGCGCCTCCACCTCCCACTTTGAGCAGAAACGACATTATCATTCGCATGTATTGGGACGGCAACGATTATCCTTCGGTAGAGTCTCCCATCGGCCCTTTCTTCGGACAAGGCTGGGATGAGAGATACAACTACGCATCCTTGCCTCTTTCGGCCGGTCCTGAAAACGGTACCGGTCTGTCGTGCTATTTCGCTATGCCTTTTGAGAAAGGCGCACGCATTGAAATTGAGAACCAGAGCGACAGGAACATTGATGCCTTCTATTTCTACGTAGATTATCTGGAAATGGACAAGCTTCCCAAGGACATGGGCCGCTTTCATGCCTGGTATAACCACAACCCGACTGAAGCACTTCCCGAAGGCGAGACGGAGTGGGGAGTTACCGGTGCCCAGAAGCCGAACACCACCGGCGAACGCAACTATGTGTTCATGGAAACCCAAGGCAAGGGACACTTTGTAGGTATCAATTACTATGTGCATTGTCCCACTCCCATGTGGTATGGCGAAGGTGACGACACATGGTTCATTGATGGAGAAAAGGTTCCCTCGCTGATAGGTACAGGTACGGAAGACTTCTTCAATACGGCCTGGTGTCCTAAAGAAGCCTTCTCGCATCCTTACTTCGGTTATCCCCGTGTGAACAATGATATAGGCTGGCTGGGTCGTACCCACGTTTACCGATTCTTCATTGAAGATCCCATTTTCTTTGAAAAGAGCCCTGAAGGGAACCATCGAACATGGCTCCAACAACAACTTGACGTTGGATTTGTCTACCGTGGCTTATTGGTACCAAGATTCGGCTGTGGCTCTTCCCGAAGCTCCTACAAAGGCACAGCGTGCTCCGAAACCTTTCATCAACCATGTTGATATACATCGTTGGCGGGATGCCTGGCGTAAGTCCAAGGGTAACAAAGCCACTCTGTGGGGCAACGAGTAAACTTTTGTAACGCTCTTTTTTTATACGTTCATAGGCTGATATTTATATCCGGGGTTTTGCCATTATATTGGCAAAACTGTGTCTCTATATTGGCAAAACTGTGCCACTATATTGGCACGACTATGGAAAAATAGTTCTACGGAGCAGCAAATTCAATAAATCATTAATAAAGGTACGAAATGAAGAATATTCCCAAAAAGCAATTTGCGGGCTGGATGCTGATGCTACTGTTGTGCATCAGTATCTCGGCATTTGCCCAGTCGCCTAAGAAGGTGACCGGACGTGTGATGGATGCACAAGGTGAGTTACTCATCGGTGTGAATGTGACGGAGGCGGCAGACCCTTCTAATGGTGTGGTGACGGACATCAACGGTACGTATACGATTACGTTGAAAGGTAATAAGCCGTCATTAAAATTCTCTTATATTGGCTTTAAGGATAAAGTGGTAGCGGTAGGCTCCAAAGGAGTGCTTGATGTAGCTTTGGAAGAAGATGTGGCAGCCCTTGACGAAGTGGTGGTAGTGGGCTTCGGAACGCAGAAGAAAGCTTCTGTGGTCGGCTCCATTACCAATATAGAGCCGGCCAAACTTGCCGCGGCTCCCAGCCGTTCGCTTAGTAACAACTTGGCGGGTATGGTTCCCGGTGTGATTGCGGTTCAGCGTAGCGGTGACCCTTGGTTCAATAACTCCGACTTCTGGATTCGTGGTATCAGTAGCTTTACTGGCAATACCAATCCGCTGGTATTGGTGGACGGCGTCGAGCGTTCGCTCCACGACATCGACCCTGAAGAAATCGCCTCCTTTTCCGTGTTGAAGGATGCTGCCGCAAGTGCCGTCTATGGTGTGCGCGGTGCCAATGGTGTAGTGATGATTGAGACCAAGCGCGGCAAGATTGGAAAGCCGCAGGTGAACGTCCGCTTCGAACACTCCTTTACGCAACCCATCAAGATACCCGACTACATCGGCAGTGTGAAGTATCTGGAACTGATTAACGAAATGTATGCCGAGCAGGGTAGAAACCCGTTTGTAAGCGAAGCCACCCTGCTGAACTACAAGAACCAGACCGACCCGGAACTCTATCCCGATGTGAATTGGTGGGATGTTATCTCCAAAGACCATGCAGACAACACAAAGGCGAACGTTAGTGTCAACGGTGGTACGGACATTCTTCGTTATGCGTTGGTGGCAGGATATTACAATGAGAACGGTATCATTGAACGCGACAAAAACCAGGAGTGGGACTCTTCCCTGAAGGTGAGCCGATATACGGTGCGTTCCAATGTAGATGTGAATGTGACTCCCACCACTTTGTTCCGCGCCAATGTGGGCGTATTCCTGCAAACTCGTAACGCTCCTCCGGGAGACACGGAAACCAACCAGGGCATTTTCTATCAAGCCATGCGTGTGTACCCCTACGTGCATCCGGCTATCTATGCCGATGGGCGCATTCCACGTGTGATGTACAAGGAGAACCCTTGGGCGTGGGCCACGCAGCGTGGATACGAAAAACTAAATCATAATAAGATTGAATCCTTAGTATCGTTGGAACAAGATTTGAAGTTCGTTACACCGGGATTGAAGTTCAAAGGAACCTTCTCTTTCGACAAGTTCTCGGCAACTTCCGTAACACGTTCCAAGAACCCCTATTACTACAATCCCGCCACCGCACGCGATGCAGAGGGCAACATCATCACTGATGTGCAGACCACCGGACAAGAGTTCCTGGGCTATGCAAAAGGAGCTGAATGGGGCGACCAGTCCATCTATCTGGAAGGAATGTTCTCGTACAACCGCATTTTCGGCAAAGTGCACGATGTGAACGCCATGTTCCTCTACAACCAGAAGGAGTATGACAATGGTGATGCGCTTCCCTATCGTACCCAAGGTATAGCCGGAAGATTCTCTTATACTTACGACAGCCGCTATGTTGCCGAGCTGAACTTCGGTTACAACGGCTCCGAGAACTTTGCCAAAGGCAAGCGCTTCGGCTTCTTCCCCGCCGTGGCGTTGGGATGGATTGTATCTTCCGAGAAATTCATGGAGCCGGTTTCCGATGTCATCTCCAACTTGAAGCTGAGAGCTACTTGGGGTAAGGCCGGTAACAGTAACATTGGTGGTAACAGACGTTTCGCCTATATTTCTACCATTGTCGATACCGGTTCGTACAGATGGGGTACAGATGCGGAAATCTATCGCCTTGGACGTTCGGAAGGCGAAATCGGTGTGAACAACTTGACATGGGAAACCGTGACCAAGATGAATGCCGGTATCGACTTAGGTCTATGGAATGGTAGCGTGAACCTCGTAGTGGATGTGTTCAAGGAAAAGCGCGATGACATCTTCATGCAGCGTAAGAATGTGCCTGGTTCTGCCGGATTCAACCGCCCTGTTTGGGCCAATTATGGCAAGGTCGATAATCAGGGATTTGATGTGTCTTTGAATGTCAACCACAAGTTCAATAGCGATTGGGCCATTTCCGCTATGGCAAACTATACCTACGCACACAATAAGGTTGTGGAAATAGACGAACCTGCCGCCATCTTGGGTACATACCGTTCGCAAACCGGTAAGCCTATAGGGCAATTGTTTGGCTTGATAGCCGAAAGGCTCTTTACGGAAGATGATTTCGATGAAAACGGTATGCTTAAGGAAGGAATTCCGGCACAGAAGTTCAGTGATATGAGTAACCTACGTCCCGGTGACATTAAATACAAAGATTTGAACGGGGATGGTGAAGTGACCGCAGTAGATAAAACAGCCATTGGTGGTACACGTATTCCCGAGATTGTCTATGGTTTTGGAGCTACAGTAAGCTATAAGTCGTTCGATTTGGGAGTATTCTTCCAAGGAACAGGTAAAACCTACCAGCTCTTGGGCGGAGAGACCTGGTTGCCGGGTTCTTCCTTAGGTGCTGGTAACATCTATTCGAACATTGACGACCGTTGGACACCCGAAAATCCGAGGCAAGATGTATTCTGGCCCCGTATGGGAGACAAGGCTGTGGCAAACAATGAACAAGCTTCCACATGGTGGTTGCGTGACATGAGTTTCCTGCGCTTGAAGAATCTGGAACTTGGATATACTCTTCCGCAACGTTGGACTACCAAAATTGGCATCCGCGGCTGCCGTTTGTTTGCAAGAGGAACCAATCTGCTGACGTTCTCCAACTTCAAGCTTTGGGACCCCGAACTGGAAACTACCGATGGATTGAGATACCCACAGATGAAATCTGTATCAGTGGGTTTTAGCATCAATTTCAACAATTAATTAAGATACGAAGAAAATGAAAAAATATAAATCTATAGCAAAAGCTGTCTTATTGTCGTGCACCCTGGCATTGACAACGAGTTGCAACGATTTCTTGGACAAGGCTCCCGACGACCAGCTTACCATGGAGATGATTTTCACGGACAAGATAAGGACTGAGGACTGGTTGGCAGGTGTTTATTCATCCATTCCCAGCCCCATGTGGGGGTATTTCAAGGCACAAGGTTATAACATTATGGGCGATGATATCACTATTCCCCAAGATTGGTCGCCGTATGGATGGAGCAATGTGTATGCCTACACCACCGGAAACTGGAGTCCTATCTCAACATGGGACCCCTATTATTGGGTAGAATTACACAAGCGCATACGTTCCGGCCTTATCTTCTTGCAAGAGGCAAAAGTACTTCCGGAAAAAGACCTGGAGGAATCTTATGTCAACCAGATGAAGTACGAAGTCCGTTTCTGATAGCCTACTATTACTCTTTGATGATTGAGTTGTATGGTGCCATACCGTTTACTCCCGGTGTGCTTGTTTCCGTCGATGCGCCCGAATCGGAGATGATGACTCCCCAAAGACCCTATGCCGAAGTGGTAGATTGGATTGACAAAGAGCTGCTGGAAGTGTCAGAGCATTTGCCCGCTGTCTATCCCAATAATACCGATTGGGGCAGGGCTACCTCTATCATGGCTTTGGCAATACGTGCCAAAAACACTGTTATTTGCCGCAAGTCCATTGTTCAACGGCAATCCGGATCTCAAGGACTGGAAGAATTCGGAAGGAGAATTCCTCTTTGATGCCGAAGCCAAGCCGGAAAGATGGGAAAAGGCTGCCAAAGCTCATCTCGACTTGATAAAGGCAGCCGAAGCGGCCGGACATAAGCTGTACTATGAGTATACTGTGGATGGAAGTATCGACCCCTTCATGTCTTACTACAACATGTCGTTGAAACGCTTCTCAGAAGGCAACAAGGAGATTCTTTTCGGACGCCCCGAAAATGTGGACTGAACTACTGGCAGGCTCATCATCTGCCGAAAGGTATCGGTGGAAATGCCGCTATGGGTGTTACTCGGGGAACTGGTGGACGCTTTTTATATGAAGAACGGTGAAATGCCTATATTGGGATATAACGAGGATGGTTCGCCCATTATCAACCCGGAATCGGGGTATGTGGAAAACGGATTCTCTACCAATACAGAGTATAGAACCACGAAGTGGCCGGGCGGTGGACCTTCGAACCTTGCCAATAAAGAAACCGGTGTAAGCCCGGTAACAGAAGAAGGTACCTACAACATGTATTGCAACCGGGAGCCTCGCTTCTATGTTTCCGTCATCTATAATGGCGCATGGCTGGGAGTTGATAACCGTCGTGTGGACTTCCTTCAAGGAGGCCGTGATACGGATATGACTTTCGACTCTCCGCAGAACGGTTATAATGTCCGTAAGCGAATCTCTTTGGATGTACTTCCCAGAGATGGAAAGTATGTATATCAGCCGGGTATCTTATACAGAATGGCTGAAGCGTATTTGGGCTATGCGGAAGCATTGAACGAGTCTTCGCCAGCTCCCACTCCCGATGTATATAAGTATGTGAACTTGATTCGTGAACGTGCCGGAATTCCCGCTTTGAAGGAAGGGCTGAGTAAGGAAGAAATGCGTGCCGCCATTCAGCAAGAACGTCGGGTAGAGTTCAATTGTGAAGGTATCCGTTTCCATGACCTCCGTCGTTGGAAGATTGCCGACAAATACCTGGGCGGCAAGCTTTATGGTATGAATCATGACGGTTCTGAGAAGAGCGATGATGTGAACAATCCGAAGGCTTTTTATAAGAGAACTTACTACAAGAGCCGTACCTTCAACAAAAGAATGTATTTATGGCCCGTTCCGCAGGCTCAGATGGACATCAACCCCAATTTGAGACAAGCTCCCGGATATTAATAAATAATTAGAGAACAAGTATGAAATCAATAAAATTCATTTTTAGTGCGATGACATTGGCATTTGCTGCATTGACATCCTGTTCGGATGATAACAGTGTGGACTTGTCCAATCGTAAGTTTGTACGTATTGACCAATCATCGGTTTATTTGGAGATTGACGAAACTGCCACAGTTACCGCTTCTGTTGATGACCTGGCAGGCGATTCCTATCAGTTGAAGTGGAGTGTCCTCAACTCCGATGTGGCTACCATTGAAGGTGTGGAAAATAATGCAGCTGTAATTACACCTGTTGCTGTTGGAAAAACGGTCATCAAGGTAGAAACGGCTGATGGCAAGTTGTGCTACTTTAGCGACTTGACTGTTACCAAGACTCCTAAGACGTGTTACATTGACTTTGGTGTCATTGATTCTCCGGCTCCGTTTAACAACTATAGGAATCCCAGAGACCCCGGATTGGTAAATATGCTCGACCATAGAGGTCGTCCTACTACTTTCGGCATCGAGGTGGACAAACCGTTTTCCGGAGAATTGGCTCGCGGTTTGAATAATAATTTGGGTCTTCCAAAAACAGCTTCTGAGGATATGTTTTTCAGCGACGGTATTGCTATTCCGCTCAGTGGATTTAAGGTGACAGGTCTCTCTCAAGGAACAAAATATACGTTCAGTTTCTATGGTCACATCAATGACCGTGGAACTGAAACCGAGTTCCATGTAATCGGAAAGAACGATGGCGTTGCTTATTTGGTTAATGACGATAATTTCGATAGAACGGTAGAGATTAAGGGTATTGAGCCTAATGACGAAGGTGTTGTTTATATCGAAATGAAACCGGGCCCGAACAATGTACAATGGGCCAAATTCTTTGGCGTAAATACCATGGTACTTTCAGAAGAGTAGAATTGATGTGGTTTTATAGACCATAATCTTTTCTATTGAAATAATACTGTCAGTGAGGAGAGATACCGTTTAAACAGGCATTCTCTCCTTGCCTTTTTAAAAAACATATAGTAAAATAGTTTATGAAAATTAATTTGAAAGAAGTTTCTGTTTTCTTGTCTGCCATTCTATTGGCAGGCTCGTATGCCGTGGCTCAGAATCCATACAGATGGACGGATGAGCTGGAGTTATTGAAAAGAGTGGATAAATTGCCGGAGTATCGCACTGGCTCTTATGTGGAGCAGTTCTCGAGTTACGACCGTACCGGAGGCAATGATGATGGTTTTGCGGGTACTTATTCTTTCCTTCGTAAGGAAGGTGATAAGTTGGTGATTGCTGAGATGGAAGGCCCCGGAGTCATCAACCGAATCTGGACTCCTACACCGACGGACAATATGCTCTATTTCTATTTTGATGGACAGAAAGAGCCCGGTCTGAAAATAAAGTTCTCGGATTTGTTTTCCGGTAAGGTTTATCCGTTTACAAAGCCCGTTTGTGGTAATGAAATCGGTGGTTTTTATTGTTATCTGCCCATTACGTATAAAAAGTCCTGCAAAATTGTTTTCGATGGACCTAAATTGGAATTCATTCAGATACAATACCGTAACTTGCCGGAAAAGAAGGTGGAAACCTATACCGGTGAATTCTCACAGCAGGATAAGGATTTGTTGGCTGAGGTGAATAGAATATGGGCTGACTTGTCTCCTGCTGTAACGAATTATACCTTTGGAAAATCAGCTGGTGTACAGACGGAAGAAAAGGTATTTACACTGAGTCCGGGAGAAGAAGTTTCTTTCTTTGAGATGGCAGAACCGGGACGTATTGTAGGTATGTCGATTGATGGCGGAACATCTTTCGAAGGTTTATACAAAGATGTGATTCTTTCAGCTAAATGGGATAATGAGAAGGTGGAGGCTATTTATGCCCCCGTTGCTGATTTTTTTGGATATGCCTATGGAAAAGGAGCAATGCGGAGTATCTTAATGGGTAAGCAAGGTACTTCCAACTACTGCTATCTGCCAATGCCTTTTGACAAGTCAGCTTCTATGAAGATGATTTATAAAAAGAGAGAAGGTATTCAGCAATCTCCTATTTCTGTAAACGTTAAAGTGTACTATAACAGTAATAAGCGTAATGTGAAGGAAGAGGGTAAGTTCTATTCTGTATGGCGTAGAGAGAAAACTCCTCTCGGCATTTTCCATAAGTTTGCTGCACAAAAAGGAAAAGGACATTATGTAGGAACCATCCATCAGGCACAAGGCCTGCGTCCGGGAATGACCTTGTTCTTCGAAGGGGATGACAGCACTTACGTAGATAATAAAATGCGTCTGCACGGCACTGGCTCCGAAGACTATTACAACGGTGGCTGGTATGCTTTATTGGATCGTTGGGACAGAGGAAACAGCCTCCCTCTCCATGGTTGTCTGGATTATTCACTTCCGATGGCCAGAACCGGTGGATACCGTTTCTTCTTGGCCGACAAAATGTCCTATGAGAAGGAAATCTATCATGGAATGGAACATGGTGAAGTAAAAAATAATTTCCCGGTAGATTATACATCTGTTGGATTCTTCTATGCAGCCCAGCCATTGCAAGGCAGAGAAGAACCTACTGCTGAATTACGCACTGTATATCAGCCGACAGAACATATTTATTTCCCTCAATTGATGCAGCTGAGTCTTGGTGGAGGTGTCCAGGTAACAAATGAGCGTGGAATCCGTATGACCACCCAGCATGGAGGAGTAGTGCGCATCATGCTGAACGATGTGCCCGAAGGAAAATATAAAGTGCTGATAAACTATTTCGAGAAACCGAATGGTGCCGACTTCCAGGTTTGGCAACGCCAGAAGCAACTGTCCGGATGGATCTCTACTAAGAAGGACAAAGAAGTGTCTAAAGACAGAGTACATGTAGGAGACATCAATTTGACGGAACAAACCAATTCGGTCACTTTCCATGTGAGAAATAATAACGGTGGGGACCAGTTTGAACTGGGACTGATTATCCTGGAAAGAATAAAGGAATAGATGTGGGAATGTGTACTTGTATATGGAATTGATAAGAATGAGAACTAAACAAATTTTACTGTTCGGGCTTGTTACCTGTAGTTTGACGGGCAATATGGCTTGTAAGGATGCTGATAGTGAAAAAAAAACGCTGTGTATTGATAATGTACGCATGATATCCCGTGTCACGGGTGATCCTTTGCCGGGAGATACATTGCTGAATCCCAATAATACCGGACCTGACTTTGATGTATATGGAACGGATTTGGGGTTAATGTGGCATATGGATGGAAACCGTGTGGGCATGTTTTTCGGAGATACCAGTGGAGAAGGTTTTGTCGTGAATAAAAATGGTGGCAATGGTTCCAACTGGCGTTCCAACGTACTGGCTTTTTCATCGGATACAGAGCTTACAGACGGTCTTAAAATAGATTCAATGCTGCTTGATGCCGATGGTAAGGCGCTTGAGGTATGTGCAGGCGGTAAGACGAATCCGGAGGTATACCAGACTTCCATCCCCACGAGTGCCATTCGTGCCGGGAAAACGGATTGTGTCCATATTATGAACATCTATGATTGGGGAGCGCCTCATGGACGCTGGCTTACCAATTTTTCTTCTGTCTATACTTCCAATGATGACGGTCGGACATGGGAGCGACGTGAAGAGGTGACTTTTTCTCCCGACAGTCATTTCTCGCAAGTGGCTTATGCCAAACGTGACGGATGGATTTATATGGGTGAAAGTAAAGAGTGGATACGTGGAAATGAGGCTGCCGCTACTCCGGTATTGAGAGGTCCCGTAGGAGAAGCGTCGCTGATATGGCACAAGAAGTTTGAGCGTTGGATTCTGACTTATAATTATGATCCGAATCATGACGAGACTCCTTTGACCAAAAGGCATGCCATTCTTTATTGTACATCGAAGGATCTCGTCCAGTGGAGCGAGCCGAAAGTATTGGCGGAAGCAGACAGATATCCGGCTTTGTATTGCGCTTACATACATCCGTTGAAAGACAATGATGACCAGCTTTGGTTCATCATGTCCATGTGGGGGCCGTACAATGCTTTCCTGATGTGTGCCGATATGAAGTTGGAGTGAGTCCTTCCGGTCATTGTTAAGTATTAGTTATCCATCCTTTGTGAATGATGGAATATTGCTGTATGAAGTATAAATGTAATAAATAAACAGAAAATGAGAAAACAGATTGCAGTATTGGCTTCCGCCTTGCTGTTAGGGGGCGGAGTTTATGCTCAGAATGCGTTGCAGACACAAAAGCCGAAAGCCTACATGGTGTCTGATGCACATTTGGACACACAGTGGAACTGGGATATCCAGACCACAATTAAGGATTATGTATGGAACACGATCAGTCAGAATTTGTTTCTGCTGAAGCAATATCCGGAATACATCTTTAATTTTGAAGGTGCGGTCAAGTATGCTTGGATGAAGGAATATTATCCGGCGCAATACGAAGAGATGAAGAAATTCATAGAGAGCGGTCGTTGGCATATTAGTGGAGCCAGCTGGGATGCCACTGATACGCTGGTTCCTTCCATAGAGTCTGCGATTCGTAACATCATGCTCGGCCAGGATTATTACCGGAAGGAATTCGGTGTGGAGAGCACGGACATTTTCTTGCCAGACTGTTTCGGTTTTGGCTGGACACTTCCTGCCATTGCGTCCCATTGCGGACTGATCGGCTTCTCCTCCCAGAAGTTGCAGTGGCGCAACAAACCGTTCTACGGTAACGACAAATATCCTTTCACTGTCGGCTTATGGCAAGGTATAGACGGCTCTACCATCATGATGACCCATGGATATGATTATAACCAACGTTTTGAGGACGGGGACCTGTCGGAAAACAAGGACTTGTTGGAATTGACCGGCCACTCTCCGCTTCACATGGTCTACCGCTATTACGGTACGGGAGACATAGGCGGTTCACCTACATTGGAGTCTGTACGTGCCGTAGAGAAAGGCTTGCAAGGCAATGGTCCGTTGCAGATTGTCAGTGCCACGAGTGACCGGATATATAAAGACTTCCAGCCTTACGCAAGCCATCCGGAACTGCCCAAGTTCAACGGTGAACTGTTGATGGATGTTCACGGTACCGGATGTTATACTTCCCAGGCTGCCATGAAGCTGTACAACCGTCAGAATGAGCTTTTGGGGGATGCAGCGGAACGCTCTTCCGTTGTAGCCGAATGGCTGAACCAGGCTTCCTATCCCGGAGCTGTTGACTGAGAACTGGCAGCGTTTCATTTTCCATCAGTTCCATGATGACCTTACGGGAACAAGTATACCGCGGGCTTATGAATTCTCATGGAATGACGAGTTGATTTCCCTCAAGCAGTTCTCCGGTATTCTTACTTCCTCCATTGACGCTGTGGCAAGAAAGATGGATACCAGGGTGAAAGGGATACCGGTGGTGCTTTACAATGCGCTTGGATTCCAGGTTTCCGATGTGGCAGAGGTAGAACTTGCCTTGCCAAAGAAACCGAAAGGGATTACCGTATATGATATGAATGGCCGGAAAGTGGCCGCCCAATTGCTGTCCTATGCTGACGGTAAAGCCAGACTCTTGATAGAGGCTATTGTGCCCGCTACCGGTTATGCGGTATATGATGTCCGTACTTCTGGTCCGTCGGCTGACACCCGGGTATCTGTGGATTCCAATGCATTGGAGAATTCCATTTATAAGATAACGCTGGATACAAAGGGTGATATCGTTTCGTTGTTTGACAAGAAGAACGGCAAGGAGCTGGTGAAACCCGGTAAATCCATTCGTCTGGCACTCTTCACGCAGAACAAGTCCTACATGTGGCCTGCTTGGGAGATCTTGAAGGAGACTATAGACCGGGAACCGGTTTCCATCACAGAGGATGTGAAGATGACACTGGTGGAGGATGGTGAGCTGCGCAAGTCACTCTGCATCGAGAAACGTTATGGAGAGTCACTCTTCAAGCAGTACATCCGTTTGTATGAGGGTAGCCGTGCCGACCGCATAGACTTTTACAATGAGGTGGACTGGCAGTTGTCCAATGCTTTATTGAAGGCCGAATTTCCTTTGAACATGGCAAATACGGAAGCCACCTACGATTTGGGACTTGGAAGTGTGAGGCGGGGCAACAATACGGAGACTGCCTACGAAGTCTATGCACAGTATTGGGCCGATTTGACTGACCGTAGTGGAAACTATGGCGTGTCTGTCCTGAATGACAGCAAATACGGCTGGGACAAGCCGGACGACAACACCCTCCGCCTGACCCTGCTGCATACCCCCGAAACAGACAAGGATTATGCTTACCAGAACCGCCAGGACTTCGGGCATCATTGCTTTACATACAGTCTGGTGGGTCATGCCGGCGGACTTGACAAGGCTGTCACCATAGAGAAGGCGGAGATATTGAACCAGAAGCTGAAAGCTTTCCGTACCGATAAACATAGGGGTACATTGGGTAAGGAGTTCTCTTTCGTCTCTTCCAATAACCGCAATGTCATTATCAAGGCATTGAAGAAAGCCGAGAACTCGGATGAGTATGTAGTGCGTGTCTATGAGATGGGCGGTGAGAAGGTGCAGGATACGGTACTTTCTTTTGCAGGCGAGATTGCCAGTGCCTGCGAAGCGGATGGCACTGAAAAGAGTATCGGTTCGGCCGAATTCAGTGGAAACGGGCTGTCTGTAAGTATAAAGCCTTATTCTATAAAGACATTCAAGGTACGTTTGAAGTCATCGGGCGAGGACGCTTATCAATTGCAATATGCCTCTTTACCGTTGTCCTATAACTGTAAATGTTCCTCATTCAACGAGTTCCGCGGTGAAGCTGATTTTGAGTCGGGTTATTCGTTTGCGGCAGAACTGTTGCCCGAATCCTTGACTGTAAACGGAATTCCTTTCCAGCTCGGCGAGAAAGATGCCGCCAACGGAATGACGTGCAATGGTGATACTATTGTTCTACCGGAAGGTAAAAAGTATAATAAACTGTATTTTCTGGCTGCCGCTACGGACGGGGACTATGCCGCCACTTTCCGGTGCGGAGGGAACAAGAGTGAGGTCATTGTACCTTCCTATACCGGATTTGTCGGACAGTGGGGACATTCGGGACATACCAAAGGTTATCTGAAGGATGCCGAAGTGGCTTATGTGGGAACTCACCGCCACTCTCCTACAGCCGATGAGGCCTATGAGTTTACCTATATGTTCAAGTTCGGTGTCGATATTCCGGCAGGTGCTGCCAGCCTTATACTTCCGAAGAATGAAAAGGTTGTTCTTTTTGCTGCCACATTGGTGGAGGAAACTCTGAAACCCGTCCAGGTTGCCACTAGCTTGTTCCATACAGCCATCCGTGACAATGAGATGGAGTTGAACAGTGTGGAGGTGGAAAAAGAAAATCTGTTGAAGGGCGCGAAGATTATCGCCTATTCCGGCTATTTTAATGATAATGAGAAGCCCGAACGCATCGTTGACGGGGATGTCGATACCAAATGGTGTGAAGTGGGAAGTGCGTTGAACTATGTGGATTTTGATTTGGGTGAGGCGAAAACTGTGAGCGGTTGGAAACTGGTGAATGCAGGCCGTGAGGACAAAGGGTACATTACTTCCGCTTGCTTCCTGCAAGGCAGAAACAGCCAGACTGAAGAATGGAAGACACTTGACAATATAGATGGAAACCGGCAGAATGTCGTATCACGTATGATTGACACTCCGGCGCAGGTACGCTATGTACGCTTGATGATAACCCGTCCTATGCAGCATGCAGGAGGAAAGGTGTTACGCATCAATGAGATGGAGATTTACTAAAATAATCGGTTATGATGAAAAAACTAGTTTTTGTAATTCAGTTGATATTTCTCTATAGCGGTTTGGCTATGGCCGACCCGGTTATCTCTCTTAAGACATTGTTGCATGAGATGACAGACCGTTCCGTGCTGGCGCGTTGGCCCGAAAATGCCTATACGTGTAAGCAGTTCAGCAGCTACGACCGTAGTTCGCATAACATGACGGATAAGCGTGCCTGGTTTGGTAATTTCGACCAAGGACAGTTTATCCGCCAGGAAGAGAACGGAGGGAGGACGGAATATGTGATGATGGATGCCGAAGGCCCCGGTGCCATAGTTCGTTTCTGGATGACTTTCTCCGGCATAAATCGGGGACAAGGGACTCTGCGTATCTACATAGACAATGAGGAAAAACCGGTAATTGAAGGCAATGTACGTGATATATTGAGCGGACAAGTCCTTTGTGGAGAACCTCTTTCAACTTCAGTACCCGATGGGGCTCCGATGGAAGAAAGAGGGCATAATTTATATTTGCCCATACCTTATGCCAAGCGGTGCAAGGTGACTATCGAATCGCCGGACTTGAAGATTACTCCGGAGGGGAAAATTGAGAGTAAGACCATTGTATACTATGCTATCAATTACCGCACTTATACTTCTCCGGTCAAGGTGATTTCTTTCTCGGCCAAAGAGTTGAAGAAGAATGCCCGGCTGATAGCTGCTGTCAATAAGAAGCTGTCGGAAGGAACACCTGGTATTGATACTCCGCTTGCGGGAAGAGAAAGTACGCTCAATCTGGCGGCTTCTCTGGCTCCGGGTGAAAGCCGTAGTTTTACGATTGACGGCTCTCGTGCCATTCGTCGTCTTTCGATGCGGATTGATGCCGATGACCGTCGCCAAGCACTTCGCTCTACGGTCTTGTCCATTGCCTTTGATGGGGAACCAACTGTCTGGGCTCCGGTCGGTGAGTTTTTTGGGGTAGGCTATTATCCCGTTGCAACTGGTACGTGGTATACGCGGGCCGTGCAGGATGATGTGATGAGTGCATGGTGGGTGATGCCTTTCGAGCGGAACTGTACGATTACCTTGACCAATTATGGGGAACAGCCGGTGGAGATATCCAAGGCTGCTGCAGTTAGTGGAAAGTGGCAGTGGGATGAGCGCTCCATGCACTTTGGTACCACATGGCAGCAGTTTACGCATATCCATGCCCGGGGCGATGAGTTTGCCCAGGACCTTACGTTTGCCGATCTTAAAGGTAGGGGCGTGTATGTGGGAGATGTGGTTACTGTCTATAACCCCAACTTGGGTTGGTGGGGAGAAGGAGATGAAAAGGTGTATGTGGACGGTGAAACCTTTCCGTCACACTTTGGAACGGGTACAGAAGATTATTATGGCTATGCCTGGGGGCGCTATGAACCGTGGATAAACCATCCTTTTGTTGCCCAACCCATAGGAGATGGTTGTTATGCTCACATAGGTTTGGCGCAGAATACCCGTGTTCGTAGTTTGGATGCGATTCCGTTTACCCGGAGCCTGCGCTTTGACATGGAGTTATTCGATTGGTCGAATATACACCTTAATTATGCTCCGATAACCTTCTGGTATATGCTTCCCGGAGGCGAAATACAGCCAAAACCCTTTGTGAGCGATGTACGCGAACGGGTTGCCAACCAACCGTCAGATATTTTCGGTTCAGGGATGAGTCTGGTTGTGGAAGGCGAAGCCATGCAGCCTTGTCCGGGGCATATGGGCTCCGTTGAATTGCAGACCAACTTCCACCCCTTGTGGAGTGAGGGTATGCAGCTCTACTGGAAAGAGTTTAAACCGGGAGATAAGCTGTCATTAGTTTTTGACAGTGAAGTGGAAGGAACTTATTATGCGAAAATACAGTTCACTGTGGCGCCTGATTATGGTACATTTGCCGGAAGTCAGTCTGAACAATGGAGAAGTGTCTCTGCTTTTGGTGAATCTTGGGCGGGTCAATTTGAAAAAAGGAAAGAATGAGGTGCAGATTGAGTCGATTGCACTGGCTCCGGGACATGATACCGGTTTCTTTGGGATTGATAAGTTGACTCTTCGCAAATAATTCTGTAGACGTCTCTATCGCAGGGATTGTACTTGTATGGATAGCTTTGGATAAATAAAAGTCCAAGGCTATCTTTTTTGTATCAGTTCTTTTTCTATGATAAAATGCTATCTTTGTCCTCAAAATAATAGGTAAGATGAAACTTCGTTCACTCTATATCCTTTCTATTGTAGGGCTGCTACTGGTAATTGTGGTGCAGATTGGTGGTATGATGTATGCTTACGACAATACCAAGAAAGAGGCGGAACGCGCACTGAACGAATGTTTTCGTCTGGCTTTTATCGAAACGGTGGACAACGAGATTAATAATTTACCGTTTCCTGACATGACTATCCCTTTTTACTCGTATCTATCCAAAGACAGTATCAGGTCTTTCGAAGATGAGATGTTTTTAAACTATCAGCAGGCAGCTTCCTTTCTCGAAGATGTATATCATGTCGCCATTCCATTAGATGTGATGGCGAGGTTGGTAGAGAAGAAACTGAAATGGAAAAATATAGACCGGACTGTAAATATCCGTCCTGCGACGGACAGAAGCAAGCGTTCGGTATATGTACGGTTCAAGTCTGTTCTTTCGGAAAAAGCCTGGTTGAATGAGAAGAAAGGAGAGGCCATTGAAGCTGTCATGTTTTCTCCTTTTATACCGCTTGTCAAGGATATAGTCTTTTTGTTCCTTCCTACGCTTCTCTTGGTTGTTTTTCTGGTGTACAGTTGGGCCAGGCAAATGGATTCCATACTTAAACAAGGTAATGATATTGAGAAGCAGCGGTCTGCTTTTTTTATGTGCTGGCAGAGAAGATGAGGTTGCCGATAGGTGAGGTACGTAGTCAGATATCGGAGAGGTGGGCAGATATAGAAGCCTCGGGGCAACATTTGCTGGACATGACAGAACATACGCTTACGGGAGCTAAGCAAAGCGAACGGCAGCGGCAGGTGCGCAAGCAATATTCTTTTAAAGTCTTTTCGATTGTCGGGTTGATTGCCGGCTGTCTGCTGATGGTAGTCTGGTTTGTCTATTTGTACCGTGCTTCTTTCAAAGAAACTGCCTATCAGGTAAATGATTGTTTTGAAGCAGCTTTTTATGACGAGGTCTTGAAACGCCGCCTTTCTTTGCTCTACGAACAGACTGATAGGGATGGAAAGGATGAATGGGAAGAGAGTGTTGAATCGCCTTTTGCAAAGGAGCAAAGGGAATTTCTGGAGAAAGAGCAGTCGAAGTATAAGGTGAACCGCTTTGGAGTGGTACATATGTACAATCCGGTCGATTTGAATTATCGACTACGCTCTGCTTTGATTATGCAGCGCAGCATCAATGAAAGCGGAATGGAACTTCCTCTCTCCGTGCAGTACCTCGATTCTGCTTTTGCTTCCAGGTTGGAAGCCTTGGGAATGACCTATAAGAGTGGTATCCGCCAGTACTACGCTCCCTCCGATAGTACAGTGGTGGAAGCAGGATATGCCTCGGCAAAATATCAGGATATTTCTTCCCGGTTTATACCGTTGAAGGAGGACAGCATCCTTTGTATACAAGGTGTGGTGAAGAATCCGTATCGCTACGTCATAAGTTCCGTATGGTATCTGTTTCTGCCTCTTTGGGTGATGTTTTTGGTGGTGTTGGACTGTATTCTCGGCCAGGTGAAAGTTTTGCGTACACAGCGGCATTTGGAGCAATTCCAGAAGGATTTTACTTATGCTATGATACACGACATGAAGTCTCCTCTGAGTTCCATCCGATGGGAGCTCATATTCTGAATAGCGGCAAATTGTCCGGTAAGCCCGGAAAAGAAGAGAAATACCGGCAGGCGATGATGGAAGAGTGTGAGCATCTGCTTACCCTTTCCAATCGTGTACTGGTACTTACCAAGCTGGATGAGGGACATTTGGAACTCCATCAGGAAGAGGTGCCTTTGCGGCCTTTACTTGATGATATGATTGCCAAAATTTCTCTGAAAACCAGCAAAAGGGTAGAATTTACGACCGTTTATCATCGTTGTGAAATGGTGTATGCCGATGCCTTCTGTTTGCGTGAAGTGTTGGGCAATCTGCTGGACAATGCCATTAAATATTCCCATGAAGAGGTAAAGATAGATATTATTTGCGAATCGGAGAAAGGCTTCTGCAAGATAAAGGTGTGTGACAACGGATTGGGTATTCCCTTAAAAGACCAGTCTCTTATCTTCAACCGTTTTGAACGTTCTGCAGCAGTCGGGCGAAGTGGAAGGGGCGGTGCTGCAGGTTTTGGTCTGGGCCTGAATTATGTACAGCAGGTGATGCTGGCACATGGCGGCAGGGTAGAAGTGGAAAGTGAAGAGGGGTGCTTCAGTGAATTTACACTCTACTTTCCTATTGAGACTGTATAAATTTACCACACGTGGAAATTCAATCCTTCTGATTTGTCAGTAATATAGGAGCCTCCACCGAATGAGCGTAATTGCCAGAGGATGTAAAGGTCATCGAAACTCATGACAGCCAGTAATATTCCAAATCGTGTGACATCATAATTGCCACTTGTCATACCATATATAAGGGGCAATATACCCAGTAGCAGGAAGGGCAGCAGGCATGTGGTGCGATATTGCCACATGCGTATCGGCGAAAACAATCTGAACAACAGTTTATGTAGGAATAGATTTACCAGGACAGCTGCCAATATACACATGAAGAATCTGACCAGCGATAGATGGCTGGTTGTTTCTCCATGTATCGACTGAAACAGAATCAGCATTGGTACTGCAAATACTATGGCAGCTATGATGCCGTATTTATTAATCCTCTTGCCCGAAACTACTATCTCTGTCCCTTTTCGGCTTTTTGTTATTGAAATATCTGCTTTCATAGTGTGGATTTTTTGTATTGATGTTGCAAAGGTAGAGTGGGGCACATGCTTCATAAGTTATCGCTACGTTAATATTAGGTTAAGAGGCGTTGTTTTCCTCGTTTATTTTATAGCAATATGACTGTTGCATTCATTCTTTTCCTTATTTTTGCAATATATAATAAACGCATTATGATAAAGTTATTGTTGGTAGAAGACGATGCAAGCTTGAGATATATAGTTCAGGGAGGGTTGGAAGATATGATAGGCGGTTATGAAGTGATTGCTGCCGCCAATGGCGAGGAGGGCTTGAAACAGTGGAAAGAACAACATCCTGATGTGATAGTATCTGATATAGAAATGCCCGTTATGAACGGTTACGAGATGGTGAAGCGTATCCGCGAGACAGATGGGGAAACTCCGATTCTGTTCTCCTCTGCCCTGATATCTCCTAAAGATGTGGTAAAAGGTTATGAAATCGGTGCCAATAACTATATAAAGAAACCGTTCATTCCCGAAGAACTGGATGCACATGTCCACGCCTTATTGAAGCTTTCCAAAGGCAAAAAATCGAAAGACACGAGTCAATGCTACAAGATAGGCAAGGAATATGTGTTGGATGCCACACATGCCACTTTGAAACATGCTTCGGGTGTAAACAAGACTTTGACTGTGCGCGAGACAGGTTTGTTGCAGATGCTTTGTGAGAAGCGGGGAGACGTTATCCGCCGGGAAGCTATCTTGGATAAATTCTGGAATACGGAAGATGATTACTTTGCTTCCCGCAGCCTTGATGTATTGGTGACGAGACTTCTGAAATTTCTTTCGTAATACGAGTCGATAACCATTAAAACAGTGAAAGGAGTAGGATTGATACTGATAGAAAATTAATAATGTATCCTTCTATATTGCAATAATTTAGCAGTACATGTACTGTTCTTCTGGTTTATTTTCGTTATTTTTGTATAGCAGTATTATATGAATATAAAGAAGGAGGGTATATGCGTATAAAACGGAAAGTCAGTATCTCTTGTCTTGGTGGCCGTTTGGGAATCTGCCTGCTGTTGGCTTTTGTGCCGCAATTGCTTTTTGCGCAGGAAGACAGTGTACGTTTCATTCGTGACAGTATACAGATACAGCCGGAATTCAATGAATCTCTATTCTCTCCTTTTGAGCTTCCTTCTGAAAACTCTGCCCCTTCTTCCATGTTTCATCCGGAGCACTCCTATTCCCTGCCCGATTTTTCACTGAAAGAGTCTCTTCGTCTGCCTTATCAGACCAATCCTTCCCTGCTATTTCGGGGAGATTACAGTACAAGCGGTGTATTAAGACAGTTTCCTCACGGTATGTTATTCGGTTCCGGTGGGCAGACCAGCGTATCGGGTATCGGACGTTTCAACAATGCTTCCCTGGGATATCAGCATGTCTTTAACCAAAGGCTGACGCTCCAGCTTGGCGTAGATGCCATGAAGATAAATATGATTCATTCCACCGGGCAGGCTTTCAGTACTTCGGGAGCTTTGCGGTATCAGGCTTCGGACCGTGTAGCTTTTAAGGTTTTCGGTTCGTATGCCATAGGAAATACTTACGGGATGGATACTCACCGCTACGGTGCCACCATGTCTCTGGATATGTCCGAACGTTTTGGTATGGAAGTTGGAGTACAACGTTATTACGATGCTTATCGCGGTCGTTGGGAGACGGTTCCCGTTGTGATTCCCTATTATAATTTCGACAAGTTTAAATTAAGTCTGGATGTAGGTGGAATCTTGTATGAGATTCTGCGTAACACCGTCTTTGATAATAGAGGGGGCAGTGGCGGAGCGACTATTGCCCCACCACGTTTTCAGATGCCGCCATTGAGATAAGATAAGTATAAATCAGCTTTTTGTAGGGACAATCATCAAACAGTTTACTACTGTTACATAATATTATTGCTAATGTAGAAATACTTTCATGATATTTCGTTTTTTTTTTTGTTTTGCTGTTCGTTTTTTGTGCGGACAGTTGTCCGAAAATGGACATTATATAAAATAGTTATTCTTTGATAATCAGTGATTTAATTCTTTGGCACGCAGATTGACTATATATAGGCGAAGGCGGTTACGAAACAACAACCTCCTCAGAGAAAGAAGTAATAACAATAAAAAATAACGATTATGAAAGCAACAGTATTTTCAAAAGCAGTGGTAATGATGGCAGTGGTAATGGCAAGTGTAATGAACTTTTCTGCAAGTGCGGCAACTCCTGCCGATTATGTGAAAAACGAGGAGATGACCGGCGAACTGATGACCGCCAAGACTATCTTCCGCAATGAGGACGGACACCTTTTCCGTCACCTCCGCTACACTTACACTTATGACAGTGAGAACCGTGTGACGAGCAAGGAAGCTTTCAAGTGGGATAGCGTAAAGGAAGCCTGGGTGCCTTATTTCAAGCTGGATGTTGAATATACTGACAGTGAAGTTGAGTTGAACTATGCCCGTTGGAACAGTAGAACTAATGGTTACGACAGCTATACGCAAACTACCGTTTACGAACTGAATGACAGCAATGCGGCTTTGATGTTGGCAAGTACCAAATAAAGGATAATATATCAAATACAAAAGAGCCAAGTATCGTGAGGTGACACACCTTTGGTACTTGGCTCTTTTTCGTTGAGGAAATGTATTATTGTTTCTCTATTATCAGTCCGACAGCATAATTCAGCACTGTATCTTCATCCTTCATGAAATCTGCTACGGTTTGGGATACTTGATGATGGGGCGGTATGCCTATACCTTCCATGGGGAAACCTTTAGAAGAGACGTCCGGCTGGCGGGTAGGGATACGGAAATAGGTCCGCTGTTTGGTACAGAAAGGACGGGGGCCATTGCCGGTATCCCCTCCGGTAGCTTCGCCGATGAGGGTGACATTTCCGCTTTCCTTCATGTCGAGTGTGAAGCTCTCGGCAGCAGAGAGCGTATATGTGTCGGTCAGCAGATAGATTTTACCTTTATAGGCGTCGGCTTCGGGCTGCATGATGTAGCTCTTGCTGACGCAGTGTGGTTGTGCTTCGCGGATGAAGTACTTGCAGATGTTTACTCCATTCATGCTGTTTCCTCCGCCGTTTCTACGTACGTCTATAATGAGGTATGGTAAATCCTTGACTTTGGGATAGACCGCTTTGAAATCTTCCATGACGGGGTTCATCATGGTTTTGATGGTAAGGTAACCAATGCTGTCTTGTAATATCCTGCTCTCCACAGTTTGTTCTTCGTTATCCGGAAAATAGTCCCTTTGTTTCAAGGGAAGGGTGACGGTCAGAGTATCGCCCCCTCTCAGCAGTGTATAGTTTCTTAGGGTGTCTGCATAACTACGGAACGCATCATAGGCTGTACGGAGCCGTCTGTGGGGGACGGTAGATGCTTCGGTATATTTTTCGTTCTGTTCAATCCATTGTTTATAGGGGAGTCCGTTGATAGCTATAATTCGGTCTTTGTCCTGGAAGCCGTATTCTGTCAGATAGTCACTGGGTTTGTCAACGAACAAGGAATCCTCTATAAAGGCTACGCGCTGATTGGCTGTGTACCTCTTGTAGCAGGTAATGGCGTGGGCGCATTGTAAGGCAGAGATGTATTCCTGCACTATCAGTCCGTAGTCTGTGGTGGTCTGCGCCTGGCGAACGCGGGCGTCACAAGCTTGATACAATGAATCCATATTCAGATGCTTGGCTTGGTATAATGAATAATTCTCCATGACAATCTGGTGTATTTCTTTGAAATCTTCTTCAAACTGCGAGGGGGTTAACGGTAGTTCCGCGATGTAGAAGTTTTCTACATCAATCTGCTTGTCATTATAGAAATAGTTGGCATAAACATACAAACCACACCAAATGGTTGCCAGTACAGCCATTACGATGACTATTACTTTTGAAATTTTTTTCAGAATCTTCATGTTTTATAGAGTTTAGTCGATATTTGCTTTTTCGGCAAAAATAGTAATAATTTTTGTTAATCTTATTTTTCTAACTCCTTATTTGCCAATAATGGTAACATGGAGGTAACTAACTGAGCTTCAAGTGCCTTCTTGTACGATGTCTGGTAGTTGGCTAACTTTGCAGCCGTAAATCAAAACATACTAAGGAGAAGTGATTATGAAGAACTATCAGAAAGTAAATGTGCCCGCAGGCGAGGCACGTGTCGAGTTGCACGATTCATTGAATCTGACTGGTGCAGAAGTATCTATCAGCAATTTGCCGGCTGGTGCAGGAGTACCTTTTGTGCATTCGCACAAGCAAAATGAAGAAATTTATGCCGTCCTCTCCGGACGCGGCACCATGGTGGTTGACGGAGAAACCGTAGAACTGCAGGCGGGTGACTGGCTTCGCGTGGCTCCGGCAGGAGAACGCCAATTGTCGGCTGCGGCAGACAGCGCCATCAGTGTGATTTGTATTCAGGTGAAAGCCGGCTCTCTGGAAGGCTTTACGATGACGGACGGTGTGGTGAAGTAAGAGGAAGTCACACAAGTAGAATTAAGGTGATAGGGGATGGTCTGTGGTGCAGGCTATTCCCTATTGTCATATGATGTGCAGTGATTTATTGACTGCGATTTGTTTTAAGTCAAAATAATCATATATTTTGTACTATACCTAAGAAAACAGACTATGTCAACTGATGCAATAAAACAGAAATTATGATTAAATTGAAGAAAGAGCATTGTTTCTGTCACATAACGAGGACCCAATCAAAGAGCTTAAAACTAAGAATTGAAAACATAATATCATGCCCCAGCATAATGCCATCAAGCTTTTCGAAGCGAAGAAAGTCCGAACCGTTTGGGACGACATAGAAGAAAGATGGTACTTCTCAATAGTAGATGTGGTGACAGTCTGCTGTATGCCTATCCAGTTACGTCTCCGATAGATTGGAAAAGGAAAGATATAAGAGGAAACGTGTTTTCATTTTGTTCTTGTTTTGGGCGCAAAAGTAATAAATATCTCCGTTAACCTAACATTAACGTAACGATAACCTAAAAGCTTTTACCACCTCCTATCTTTGCAATGTCGAAAGGGAACAACTCCCCCAAAGACAAGAACTTGAAACAAAATGTATAACTTAAAAAATAGAACCATTATGAAGACTTTAGTAATTTCAGCAATCATCGCAATGACCTCTTTAGTAAACGTAGTAAGCGCAGCAGCCGTTAACCGTACAGACAACTTTGCCTATAATACCGAAACCAACGACGGCCGTGTGGAAACACAAACCGTATTCAAAGTGGAGAATCAGAAATTCCTGCACCGCCACCTGAAGTACAATTACATTTACGACAACTCCGGTCGCATCTCCCAAAAAGAAGTGCTGAAATGGAACGAATCCACGCAAAGCTTTGAGAAGCACCACAGTCTTAACTTCTTCTATACGGACGACGTCACTGTGGAATACGCCCTCTGGAACGAGCAAAGCAATGCCTACACCGACATCAAGCAGAAAGCCGTCTATCGGCAGACTGACAGCAGTGTCTTGCGCTACCTCAGCTACGAATGGGACGAAAAGAACAATGACTGGAGCTTGACAGCAGACCATCACATGACGGATGAATCTGTGCAGCTATTGGCAGAGAAATAAGAACAGATTTGAATAAGCTGATTTTCTGTAATTATATAGGCAATGCGTTTTTTTGTTTTCCGGCGCCAGGGAAGGCAGAGTTCCCCGGTGTCGGAGAGGGTGTTCCTTGGTGCCGGAGAAATACCCATTTAAAAGGCGTTTGGAGTGGCATTACGCATTGCAACATTGAAACGCCAAAATTGTCAATAAGAAAAAGGATGATACCATGCTTTTCAAACATTAATTTTTGATACTTACCGACTTTTTTTAACCCTATTTCGACTTTTTATTTGTACTTTTGCACCGGATTTCTTAATCAATAGTGCTCGAAATTCGGTTCTCATCTTTTTTATATTCCCTGATGAGGCCGTTTGTAGCGCATTGTGGCAGATGTTGTACTGTCCGGACTCTTATGGTTCATTATTAGTATTTCCGAGGGAATGAACAGAGGTTAACGGCTTATAGTTAACGGTTAGAGGAAAAAATAATGAACAACAATACATCTATTTTTATTTCATGAACAAACTTATGGTTTATTCTGCTCTGGCTGTCGCTCTGATGGCCGGAGAGCCTTGTCTTGTGCCTATATATGCACAAGACAAGGCTGTGCAGGCGATGACACTCACGGCACTTTACAATCTTGCTGACCAACAGAGTCAGAAGGTGAGGGTGAGTGAGGTGGCTTTGCAGGCAGCCAGCGAAGGGGTGGCAGCAGCCAAATCGGCTTTGCTGCCGAGTGTGGATTTGAGCCTTCAAGGCAGTTATACGGGCAATGCCTTCATGCTGTCGCGAGGTTTTTCGACCGATGGAACGACCGATTACATCGTGCCGGGTATGGGAGCTATTCCCGTGACAAACGGTAAGCAGGACACCCCCCATTGGGGAAATAGTTTCACGGCTCAGGTGTCGCAGGTTGTGTATGCCGGTGGCGCTATCCGTTCGGGCATCCGCATGGCAGAATTGGGCGAAAAAATGGCAGAACTCGATGTGGAGAAGAACCGCCAGGAGGTGCGCTTCTTGTTGACGGGTTACTATCTTGACCTCTACAAGTTAGGCAATCAGATAGAAGTGGTGCGTCAGAATATCGCACTTACGCAGAAGGAGATTGACCAAATGAAAGCCCGCCGTGAGCAGGGTACTGTTTTGCAGAACGACATCACTCGCTATGAATTCCAGTTGCAGGGTCTTGAACTCACACTGGCAAAGCTCACCGATGCCTCTACCATCATCAACCATCAACTGGTTACAACGCTTCATTTACCGGAGCAGACGGTTATAGTTCCCGATAAGAATGAGCTCAACACAGAAATAGACGCACTCTCGGCAATCGCCGTTCAAGACACATGGCAGCAGACGGCAACGGACAACAATCTTGGTATCCGCCAGGCAACGGTTGCCACAAATCTGGCAGAGCAGAAGGTGAAGCAGGCAAAGGCGGAGTCATTGCCTTCGGTGGCTGTCGTGGCAGAGAATCATCTCTTTGGTCCTTATACACAAGACCTCATCCCGAAGGATTGCAATGTAAACGTGTGGTTTGTCGGGATAGGCGTAAAGTTCAGCCTTGGCAGTCTTTGGAAGAACAAACACCACATCCGCAAGGCACGTACAGAGCATCGGCAGTCGAGGGAAGCGCTCGCCTTGGCTCGTGAGGGTGTGGAGAATGCTGTACAGGCAAACTACACCAACCTCCTTACGTCCTACACCGAGGTGAAGACACAGCAGAAGCAGGTGGAACTTGCCAATCAGAACTACTCCGTGGTGCAGAACCGTTATCAGAACGACCTTGCACTCCTTACCGACATGGTCGATGCCTCCAACATGAAACTCTCCGCCGAAATGGCACTGGTCAATGCCCGCATCAGCATGCTTTATAATTTCTATACACTCAAATACGTAACAAATACTTTATAATAATGGAAAAGAACAAGATACACATCTATTTATACAATGCGCTCATCGTGCTTTGCCTCTTGGGTGGAGCCGTTTATGTGGTGAGCCAGTTTATGCACTTCGGCGGTGGAGAATTTACCGACAATGCCCGTGTACGCCAGAACGTCGTGCCTCAGAGCAGCCGTGTGCAAGGCTTCATCCGTGAGGTACGGTTCGCGGATTTCCAGCAAGTAAAGAAAGGCGATACGCTTGCCATCATCGAGGATGCCGAATTTCGCTTGCGACTGGCCCAAGCCGAGACCGACCTTATCCGTGCCGAACACGGTTCGCAGGGAACGGCAAGCAGCATCGTTACCACCAAGACAAGCATGACCGTTACCGAAGCCGGCATCGAATCCGCACGTGTACAGATGGAGAATGCCATGCGTGAGGATACTCGTTTCAAGAAGCTCCTCAGTCAGGATGCTGTTACCCGACAACAATATGATAAAGTACATACGGGCTATCTGAGTGCCAAGGCAGCCTACGAGCAGGCGGTTCGTTCACGTCAGATGCAGTCGGCTGTTGTGGCCGAACAGGGGCATCACCTTTCCGTTTCGGAGCAGGGCATCGAACTGGCTCGTCGTGCCGTCGACCTCGCCCGTCTCAACCTCTCCTATTGCTACATCATTGCCACTTGTAACGGTACCGTTGGCACGAAGGATATTCACGTAGGTCAGCTTGTCAATCCGGGCCAGGTACTGGTGAGTATTGTTGACAATGGTGAACGTTGGGTTGAGGCAAACTACAAGGAAAGCCAGTTGCCTCATATCAAGGTGGGTGGTAAGGCTGAGATTACAGCCGATGCCGTTCCCGGTATACAATATACGGGTACGGTGGAACGTATCTCTGATGCTACCGGCAGTGCCTTCTCACTTATTCCCATCGACAATGCCACGGGTAATTTTGTGAAGGTCGAACAGCGCGTCACCGTACGCATCAAGCTCGATGAGAATGCTGATGTTGCCAGGCTCAAGGGCGGTTATAATGTGGAATGTATCGTTGAGGAGTAATGGGACAATTGACTGAATTCTTTATGAAGAGCGCCGGTGGCCCTCCACCCGGCATGGGCTTTTCCATGCCTATGATGAAGGGATGGGTGCCTCGCCGGATACAGCCGTGGCTGTACGTGCTGACCGCCTTTTGCTTCCAGTTCGGCGGTGGCATCTACCTTGGCGCACTGGATGGCATTCGTGGCACCACCGACTTCATGATCGAGGACGTGCTCTTTCTGCTTTATGCCACCCTCGCGGGCATGGCTGTCTATTTTCCTATGCTTTTCCGCATGAAGTTCCGCTTCACCAACAAGCAGTTGCTCTGCGGTTCTGCCATCGTTCTTGCCGTATGCAATGTGCTGACGATGCATTGCCAGTCGATGCCTGTGCTCATGATAGTGTGCTTCATAGCCGGAATGGCTAAGATACAGGGCACGTTCGAGTGCATGAGCAACATCCAGCTTTGGATTACCCCCCGACGCGATTTTGCCGTTTTCTTCCCCGTGCTTCACATCATCCTGCTCACCGCCATCGAGGGTAGCGGATGGCTTGCCGCCTGGTTCGGTCATTATTTCACATGGCAGATGATGCACGTCTTCACCATCGGCACTATGTCGTTCGTATTGCTCACGCAGGCCATCTTCTGCCGTCCGTTTTGTCCCATGCCCCAGCGTCTGTCGCTCAAAGGTATCGACTTTCAGGGAGCATTGCTCATCTGCGGACTGATGCTCGTGGTGTCGTACATTGTGGTGTACGGCGACTATTTCATGTGGTTCGATACCCTCCGCATACGCCTTCTGTTCGGTGCTGCCATTGTGCTTTCCGGCATTGTGCTCTACCGCCTGCGCTACTACCGTTACCCCTACATCGAGCTTGGTCTTTTTACACGTCGCAACGTTGTTCCCATCCTCCTCGTCACCTTCTTTGCCGAACTCGCTTTCGGTGCTGAACACACGATGGAAGAGATACTCTACAGCGAAGTCATCCGGCTGGAGGAGCTGACCAAAGAGTCGCAGTATATGTGGGCACTTCCCGGCATGTACCTCGGTATCCTGCTCGATCTCTATTGGCTGAAAGTCAAGAAGTGGAAGGTGTGGAAACTCTTCGGCATTGCCTTCATCGGTATCGCACTCTATGGCATGCTGATGTACTTCACGCTTGACATAAACGTCAATATCGAGCAGTACCGCTTTGCCATCTTTTTGCGAGGATTTGCGTATGCCATCCTTGCCCCGACATTGATGTGGGCTTTAGACGAATCAGTGCCAAGTCTTGAGCAGTTCTTCATGGGCTTGTTCGTGTTCAACATCCTCCACATGTATCTGGCAGGAGCGGCAGGTTATGGCATTTATACCACTATCTTCTCGCACTTTATGAACGACAACATGATGAGCTACGGACAGCAACTCACTCTCACGCATTTGGATATGGCGCACTTCAACCTCGGCGAATACGTTGGCCGCGACTTCCTGCACTCCATGATGATGGTGGCAATGAAGCAGGTCTATGGCTATGTTATCTGGTTCGCTTTAGGCCTTGCCGCCCTCTTCCTGCTGTGCGACATTCCTGCTGTCCGTACAAATATCCGCAAAGTTCCCCGCTGGCCGGTTTATGCCATCGAGTATCTTGCGAGAAGGAAGTAAAGGCGCCGGCAAAGCAGAAGATTTCATCGGCAGTGATATTACAGCTCTGCGCATCTGTTTCTGGGTAAACAGTGATATCCGTATCACGGCATCCGGCACTACCCGTACCGAGGGACTTGCGCTGAAGGGAGGCCTTCTTTTCTCCAAAAATGACCGGTATTGATTCGGGACAGACGGCATCATCGTCAATCTGGCCGGTAGTGAGCGTGGAGTGGATGATGGAGAAGGAGGCATTACTGAAGGAGCGTCTCAGTACCCGTGGCTTTACGTTTACCAACATACAGTCGTCCGTGAAACCCAACGATGTACTGCAAGCTGCCATTGTCTACCGGTGGAAATACGTTACCATTCTTGAAGTTGCAATGACAAGCTCATGAGAACTCATTGGCAACTTGATTCTTTGGGGAAGGTACTGATTGTGTACGCGGGTACTCACAAATAAATCAAGCGGTAAGCCATCTATCTTTTTCTTTACTAAGATTTATTCGTCCGATACTTGTTGAATTATCGTCCGACAGCTGTTGCAGATTCGTCCGACAACTGTCGGACGATAATTCAACGGCTGTCGGACGAATAAGTTTTAGTAAGCAAGAATTTAAAATGCAGTATTGCAGGAATTGTTGCTTAAATAGGGAATGTAGTAAATGGGAGACTGGCAATATAGACTACCGATTGGGAGCTCGCAGGCGACGGCTGTCGGGGGTCATTGAAGCTATGAGGGCACTGTTGAAAAGGAGAACACTTTCTTTGCCGGCACGGCTTCCTGTATTTTTTACGTCCACAGTGAAGATAAGCTCGTCATCGGCTGTGAAGTTTGCCTTGTTTACTTTCAGATTACTATAGCTGAAGCAGGTATAGCTTAGTCCGTATCCAAAAGCCCATTGCACGGATACAACCGCGTCATAGTCGTAGGCCCCTTCCATTTTTTCCACTTCCTCGCTCACCTTGTAGTTGTAGTTGATGAGTGAGTTGATTTCTTTCGGATAGGTGAAGGGCAGCTTTCCACTGAAGTTTTCATCACCGCTGAGCAGGTTGGCAAGGGTGTCTCCTCCGTAGTTTCCCGGCAGAATGATGTCTACTACGGCCTTTGCCATCGGCTCTATTTCATTGATGAGGCGGGGACGACCTTCATTCAGTATAAGGATGACGGGTTTTCCCGTAGCAGACAGTGCTTTTACTAAATCGAGCTGATTGCGCGAGAGGGTCAGGTCAGTCAGGTTGCCGGGAGTTTCACAATAAGAATTTTCACCGATGCAGGCGATGATGTAATCGACTTCTGTGGCTGCTTTCACGGCTTTTTCGATTTCCGGCTTGTTTTCGGCCCAATAAGCCCCTTTTTCATTGTAGGTGACGCCGGGTGGCGTCATTAATGCGGCTTATGGGTACTTCGCCTTCGTGTACAAGTTCTTTCAGCAGTGTACAGAAATCCCATTCATAAGGTTCCATGGCCATGTCGATACCTGCGTTGATGGCGATTTTGATGGCTTCTTTCTTGTCGGCTGCCACTTTTTCGCGGCGCCAGAGGTTGTTGATGTCAGCCCAGTCCGTGACAAGTACTCCATCCCAGTTCAGTTCTTCTTTCAGCCATTAGGTCAAGATTTTGTAATTGGCGTGTACGGGCAATCCGTTGACAGAACACGAATTTGCCATGACGGATAATGCTCCTGCTTTTACACAAGCCAGGAAAGGAGCAAAGTGTTTCTCACGAAGGTCTTGAGCCGAGATGTATACCGGTGTACGGTCTTTTCCGGTGAAGGGGACGCTGTAGCCCATATAATGCTTTAGAGGAAAGAGCGTTCCACCCATTGTGTAGGTTGTCCCGTGATTTTGGTCCAGTCCATAGATGCAGGGTATGCCGATTTCTCTCATGGCCTATTTTCTCTTCAAGGGTCATTTTTTTCAGTAGGGCTTCCACTTTCTGCTCTATTTTTTTGTCTTGTGGAATAGCTGGAGCAGCTGCTTGCTGCGCCATTGTTGGCAGGAGAAACATGCTTGCCAACAGGAAAGATTTTATTCTATTCATGGTAGTGTGTATTTGGGTTCAACAATCATTTGGATGTTTTGGTATTCTTCTTCATCAACCAGTGTTGTTTCAGCCACTCGCGTACCGGTTCGTCATACAGTTTGAGGCAAGCGTATGCAATGGCAATGGAGAGTACAAAGACGGATACGGCAATGAACAAGTGCATTCCTGCCGGTGCGTCGGGGTTATTCCGTGCCCAGGCTATCTGCATGTATATCAGCGGGAAGTGTGTGATGTACAGCGGATAGGATAGTTCGCCCAGGAATTTGCAGAGGGCTACGGAACGCTTGCCCGTGACGTTGCTGCCTGCTCCCATAGCCACTATCAGCGGAAAGAGGGCGAGCACGCTTACGGCTTCGTAGACGCCGTTCATCCATTGGCTGGTCTCGCCTCCGATGCGCGGCATCACGAGAATAACAGTCACCAGCAGGGAACACCAGTAGAATCCTCTCTTCACCTTCACCAGCTTGCCTATGCGAGACAACAGCAGACCCATGAAGAAGGGATAGAGCAGGCGTGAAATGCCTATATAGAGCTGGCCGGGTGTCAGGCTCCAGCCGCCGATGAGGGTGTAGGCGGCTTCTCCCCGCGATGAAAGAAGCCCAAAGGTATCTATGTTGAGCGTGACGTCGAGCGTAAGGCAGGCAGAGAGTCCGACGAATATGCCCAGTGCCAGTTTGGAGAAGCGGCGGATGAATAGGGCATAGAGCACATTGGCAATATATTCCCACATCAGCGACCAGGTGGGGCCGTTCAACGCGTTTGTCTCCCACCAGCCCCGGATGTCCCATGAAGTGGGGGTGGGGAACATAAGGCAGCCCAGGAGTGTCATCAGCAGCACGTTCCACCACGGTGTCTGCATCACCATCGGGAAGGCGGAGCAGGCACTGAAGTAGAATAGGGAGGCGCCGAGGAGTGTACCCATAATCACCATGGGGTGCAGGCGTACCAAGCGTCGCTTGAAGAAGTCCCACGTTGTCATACGGTCCCAGCGGTCGTCGTAGGCATAACCGATGACGAAGCCGGAGAGTACGAAGAAGAAGTCCACGGCCAAGTAGCCGTGGTTCAAAATCTGGTGGGCAGGCCCTGCGGAATAGGTTTCAAAAAGATGGAAAGCTACCACGATTATTGCGGCTACGCCGCGAAGCCCGTCCAGTATTTCGTAACGCGGCTTGGATGCTAAATAAGTTGTTGTCTTCATTGGAATTATGTTTGTTGTTAGATTAATATTCTTCTAAAATGCGGACGTGTCATGACTCACCACAGATTACACAGATTATTTTAGGAGCTCTGATAATCAAGAACTTTTATCGGTGTTAATCTGTGTAATCTGTGGTGAGTGTGTATTTTGACATATCCTCAGACAATCCGGATTCCCGGCATAACTTTATTTCGCGGGCAAAGTTAGTCTGCAATTTCTCCGGGCATTTCTCTTATTGTTTATTAGGATTGTCTTATATTTGCATTTACTCCCCTTCAGGGAGATATTTTACCCAAATTATGAATGATAATGCAGTGCCTCGGCCGGAAAACACTTCTTTTACCTTCGACGATGTATGCCTGGCTCCCGGCGAGCAGATAGGTCTGCATGAGCAGGCAACGTGGGAGTTGTCGTATATCATCGTAGGCTCCGGCATGCGGCTGATAGGTGACCGTACTGAACCTTTCGGGAGTGGGGAAGTAGTGATAGTTCCTCCGGAGATACCGCATTGCTGGTATTTCGAGAATGATGTGACAGATGCGCAGGGGCGTATTGCCAATATCACGATAACTTTCGGCCGGGAATTTCTTGACAACTGCTGTGTTGCTTTCCCTGAGCTGCAGGAATGTACGGAGAAGCTGAAACGGAAAAGGGATGCCGTGAAGTTCGGGAAGGAAAAGTCGGCGGCTATTGCTTCCGTCCTCGAGGAGATGCGTCCTTTGGGGAGGGCTGAACGCATCCCGCTGATGATAAAACTGCTGCTTATTCTTGCCGGGAGCAAGGAAGAGAGTGTGGTGGGGCGGTATCAGAAGATGGACCCGGAACGGGAGCGAATGAATAGGATACAAGTCTACGTCGTTTGTAACGCCAAGCGGGATATTACGCTGGATGACGTTGCCCGCCACGTGGGGATGAACCGCACTTCTTTCTGTATCTTTTTCAAGAAAGTCTCGGGGAAGACTTTCGTCACTTATCTCAATGAATACCGCATTGAGCTTGCCTGCCGGCTGCTGAAACAACAAAAGGTATCCGTAGCAGAAATCTGCTATCAGGTGGGATTCAACAATGTTCCTTATTTCAACCGGGTTTTCAAGAAGATGAAGGGCGTTTCGCCGAGTGAATATGTCTTTTTGTAAGGGAAAAGGGGAAGATACGAAAGGTGTGGGCATAAAAAAAGGAGTACCGCTGTACTCCAACCTTTGTTAACCTTAAATCTAATACTATGAAAAACACATTGCAAAGGTACGGACTTTTTGCTTATCTCCAAATAAAGCAAATAAAAAAGGCTGTTTTATAACATGTTTTAGGAAAATACGTCTCTTTGTTAAGGCTTGCTAAGGTTTTGAAGCCTCTACGCAGCTGTTTTCTAAAAAAGAATTATCTTTGTCACATTAAGTTTTGGGCCTTACTTGACGATTTTCTGCTCTCTTGGCTCAAAATCCTGGAAATTAAAAATTAAAGACTTGTATGCACGAAGATATTGTCCTTACCCCGATGATGAAACAGTTCCTCGACTTGAAGGCAAAGCATCCCGATGCTGTCATGCTGTTTCGTTGTGGTGACTTCTATGAAACCTATTCCACCGATGCCGTCGTCGCGTCCGAAATCCTCGGTATTACCTTGACCAAACGTGCCAACGGCAAGGGAAAAAACCATCGAAATGGCGGGCTTTCCGCATCATGCACTCGACACCTATCTGCCCAAGCTGATACGTGCCGGCAAGCGCGTGGCCATCTGCGACCAGTTGGAGGACCCGAAGTTGACAAAGAAACTCGTAAAGCGGGGCATCACGGAGCTGGTGACGCCGGGAGTCTCCATCAACGACAATGTGCTGAACTACCGGGAGAACAACTTTCTGGCTGCCGTACACTTCGGCAAGGGTGCCTGCGGTGTGGCTTTCCTGGACATATCTACGGGCGAATTTCTGACGGCGGAAGGCCCTTTCGACTATGTGGACAAGTTGCTGAACAACTTTGCCCCCAAAGAGGTGCTTTTCGAGCGTGGCAAGCGGTTGATGTTCGAAGGGAACTTCGGCAGCAAGTTCTTCACTTTCGAGCTGGACGACTGGGTGTTTACCGAGACATCTGCCCGCGAGAAGCTGCTGAAGCATTTCGAGGTGAAGAACCCGAAAGGTTTCGGTGTGGAGCATCTCAAGAACGGTATCATCGCTTCGGGAGCTATCCTGCAATACCTCATCATGACGCAGCATACGCAGATAGGGCATGTCACTTCGCTGGCACGCATCGAGGAGGATAAGTACGTCCGTCTGGATAAGTTCACAGTGCGCAGCCTGGAGCTGATGGGGTCGATGAACGACGGCGGTAGCAGTCTGCTGAATGTGATAGACAAGACCATCAGCCCGATGGGTGCCCGCCTGCTGAAACGCTGGCTGGTATTCCCGTTGAAGGACGTGCAGCCGATTAACGAACGGCTGAATGTAGTGGAATACTTCTTCCGCCAGCCCGATTTCAAGGAGTTGATAGAGGAGCAACTGCATTTGATAGGTGACTTGGAGCGCATCATCTCCAAAGTGGCGGTAGGCCGTGTCTCTCCGCGTGAGGTAGTGGCGCTGAAGGTGGCTTTGCAGGCGATAGAACCCATCAAAGCGGCTTGCATGGATGCCGATAATGCCAGCTTGAATCATATAGGCGAGCAGTTGAACATCTGCCAGTCCATCCGCGACCGCATAGACCGGGAGATAGACAATGACCCGCCGTTGCTGATTAATAAGGGCGGTGTCATCAAGTCCGGTGTTAGTGCCGAGTTGGACGAGTTGCGCCAGATAGCCTACTCCGGTAAGGAGTATCTGTTGCAGATACAGCAGCGCGAGAGTGAGCTGACGGAGATTCCCAGCTTGAAGATAGGCTACAACAATGTCTTCGGTTATTACATCGAAGTGCGCAACACGCATAAGGACAAAGTGCCGGCAGAGTGGATACGCAAGCAGACCCTTGCCAATGCCGAACGCTACATTACCCAGGAATTGAAGGAGTACGAGGAGAAGATTCTCGGTGCGGAGGACAAGATACTGGTACTGGAAACACAACTCTATGCAGAATTGGTGCAATCATTGAGCGAGTTCATCCCCGCCATTCAAATCAATGCGAACCAGATAGCGCGTCTGGACTGCCTGCTCTCCTTTGCCACGGCAGCGCGCGAGAACAACTATATACGCCCCGTCATTGCCGACGACGATGTGCTGGAAATCTGCCAGGGACGCCACCCGGTGATTGAGAAGCAGCTCCCCATCGGCGAGAAGTATATTGCCAATGATGTGATGCTGGATAGCCAGACGCAGCAGATTATCATCATTACGGGTCCCAACATGGCGGGTAAGTCTGCTTTGCTGAGGCAGACGGCGCTGATTACGCTGCTGGCTCAAATCGGCAGTTTTGTGCCTGCGGAGAGTGCCCATATCGGGTTGGTGGATAAGATATTCACCCGTGTAGGTGCCAGCGATAATATTTCCGTGGGCGAGTCTACCTTTATGGTGGAGATGAACGAGGCGGCGGATATCCTGAACAACCTTTCTCCCCGCAGCCTGGTGCTGTTCGACGAGCTGGGGCGCGGTACTTCTACATATGATGGTATTTCCATCGCCTGGGCGATTGTGGAGCATATACACGAGCATCCCAAGGCAAAAGCCCGAACCTTGTTTGCCACGCACTACCATGAGCTGAATGAGATGGAGAAGAGCTTCAAGCGTATAAAGAACTACAACGTTTCGGTGAAGGAGATAGATAACAAAGTCATCTTCTTGCGCAAATTGGAGCGCGGCGGTAGCGAACACTCCTTCGGTATCCATGTAGCCAAAATGGCAGGTATGCCCAAAAGCATCGTGAAGCGTGCCAACGACATACTGAGACAATTGGAAACGGACAATCGCCAGCAGGGAATCTCCAACAAGCCGATGGCAGAAGTAGGAGAGACGCGCGGCGGCATGCAACTCAGCTTCTTCCAGCTCGACGACCCGGTGCTGTGCCAGATACGCGATGAGATACTGAATCTGGATGTGAATAACCTGACACCGCTGGAGGCACTGAACAAGCTGAATGATATAAAGAGGATAGTGAAAGGGAAATAACCGGATAGGGGTGTGTCAAAATTCACCACAGATTACACGGATTAACACAGAATGAGCTTAATCTACTGATAATCAAAGATGCTTATCTGTGTAAATCTGTGTAATCGGTGGTGAATACCAGTTTCGACACATCCTCATCCGGATTGTTTCAAAACACGGCTGGTTTCTTATAGTTTGACTTTTCCCTCCAACCGTATATCTTCCGATGAAGCCCCTATCAACAGCTTCACCGTTCCGGGTTCTACAACGAACATCTGCTTTTCTTCGTTCCAATAGCCGAGCTCCTCCTTGGGAACGGTAAGCGTCACTTCCCGGCTTTCACCAGCCTTGATGGGGATACGCTTGAAGGCGCGCAACTGCTTGGAGGGACGTTCCACTTTGGAGTCCGGATAGCTGGCATAGAGCTGCACAACTTCTTCCCCGTCGCGTCCGCTTGTATTCTTCACTGATACCGTCACGCGGATGTTCTTCTTGTCTTGCTTGACGGATTCAATCTTCTCGTATGCAAAGTCGGAATAGCTCAGACCATAGCCGAAAGGATAGAGCACCGGGCCCTGGTGGTACATATACGTGCGTCCGTTGCGGATGTCGTAGTCCATTATGTCGGGTAGGTCAGTGATGTCTTTCACCCACGTCTGTACGGTACGTCCGGCTGGATTCACCTTGCCGAAGAGTACGTCGGCCAGTCCGTTGCCCTGCTCCTGACTGCAGTGGGTGATGTGGACGATGGCAGGCACGTGCTCCTGGCTCCAGTTGATGGTGTAGGGGAAGCTGCTGACGAGCACCAGTATGGTATTGGGATTGGCCTTGAGCACCAGCTTCACCAAGTCTTCATCGGGCAGCATCAGCGATTTGCGGTCCACGGCTTCGCGGCCGTCACTGGGGACGGGAGAGAACTTCCAGTCCGCACGCGTGCCGTAAGGATGGTTTCCTACACACACGATGGCAACGTCGGCGGCTGCAGCAGCCTTTTCTGCCTGGCCCATGCGGTTGTCTTCGGCGTGGATGATTTCGGTTCCTTCTTTCACAGCATTGCATATGCCACTCAGAATCGTTGTTTCGTAAGGCGGGGTACCACTATACCAATCTTGCACGATTTTGTCCGAATACGGGCCTATAACGGCTATTTTACGCAGCTTTCCGGCATCGAGTGGCAGGAGTTTTTTGTTTTTCAATAACACCACGGACTTGGCGGTGACTTCCCGTGCCAGCCTGCGGGCTTCTGCTGTCATGAAAGGCGGTGTCTCCGTACTGTTCTTTCCGATAGAGAGATAAGGGTTACGGGAGTTGTCCCCGTCCAGCAAGCCGAGCTTGAGGGCGACGAAGATGTTCCCGCGGATAGCCTTGTCGATGTCGACTTCGGTCAGTAATCCCTTTTCCAGAGCTTCCTTGACGTAAGGAACGTATGCGTCGAGAAATTGTCCTGTGGTGGCCTTTACTACGGCAGCGGCACCCTCCGCAAAGCTCGGAAAACTCTTGTGCGCTTCAATCAGCAGTTTCAGGGCACCGCCGTCCGTACAGATGATACCGTTGTTGCCCCACTGCTTGCGGGTAATCTCTTCGAGGCAGGGATGGATGGACATGGGGATGCCGTTCCAACTGTTGTAGGCGGCCATGAAGGCACGGCTGCCTCCCTCAGTGATGCCTTTATAGAAAGGATAAGCATAGTATTCATGGAACAAGCGCGTGTCGAAGTCGGAGGAAGTGCTGTCCCGTCCGTCCTCGTTACTATTAGCAAGGAAATGCTTCATCAGAGAGGCGGTTTTCCAGTAGCGGGGGTGATTGCCTTGCAGGCCGCGTACGCTGGCAATGGTGAGTTGGGCGGTGAGGAAAGCATCTTCTCCGAAACTCTCCTCGGTACGTCCCCAGCGCGGGTCGCGGGCAAGGTCGGCATTCGGAGCGCGCATCACGAGGGCATGACGCTTGTTACCGGTGGTCTGCATGTAGTAGCGGGCTTCTTCAGCGGCTTGTTCCGCTACTTTCTGCACCAAATCGGTGTCCCATGTGGAGCCCAGACCGTAGGACTGGGGGAATATGGTGGTGGGGCAGTCGGTAGGGACTACTTTCCCGTCTTCCGTTCTTTGGCGTCCGCCCCACATGGCAGGCCCGCCGAGGGTCAGCCCGTGCAGTCCTTCGTAGTGTCCGCAACGGGGAATGTTGAGGCGGGGGACACCGAGGTCGGTGGAAAGAAGGTTTATCTTTTCATCCAATGTCAGGATGGAAAGAAGATGTTCCACGCGCTGTTCGTCGGTGAGCGTGGTATCTTGAAAGGCTTGTGTGTGTTGTGCGCTTGCCTGTAAGCCGAATAGCAGGGGCAAGGCGAGGAACAATAACTTGTTTCGCATGGGGTATTAGGGTTTAATGTGTTTGATATACCGGTTATGGGATTGATATCCGTTGTAACTGTCCGTCCTGCGGCAGGCAGAGCAATCCTTCAGCTTTCTTTTCGTCTGCCAGATACTTCTTCCACGTAATCTTGTCCCATTTCATCTGGTCTGTGCATTGTGCCACGGGGATATGGGGGATGGCCGAACCGTCCTTTACAAGAATGACGATGGGCAGGGTGCCGCACTTGATATGGTTCCATCCCGGAGCATACACCTTTCCGGTTTGGTAGTCTATCCATTTCTGCCGTCCGGGGAGGTAGACATCCCGTCCGCTGCCCTCTTCGAGCATGGGTGCCACGAGGAGGTTGGAGCCGAACATGTACTCGTCCTCTACCAGCCATGCACCCGGGTCGTCGGGATACTCCAGCAGTAGGGCGCGGAGCATCGGCCAGCCGTTCTCGGTGCACTCTTTGGATTGTGCGTATACATAGGGCATCAGTTTGTACTTCAGCTCGGCGCAACGGCGGAAATAGTCTGTGAACTCTTTCCCGTAGTACCACGGCTCAGTGGGAGGTGCTCCGTGCACGCGGCTGTGGCTGGTGAGGAAGCCGAAGGGCAGCCAGCGGCGGTAGAGGCTTTCGGGGCTTTGGGTCACGAAGCCGCCTATGTCATTGCTCCAGAAGCAGAACCCGCTCAATCCGATGGAGAGACCGCTGCGGACGGTTCCCTCGAAACCGGTTTCGGTGGTGGCGGCATCACCGCCCCAGTGCAGCGGGTAGCGTTGTGAGCCTGCCCATGCAGAGCGTGCCCAGATGATGTTTTCGCCGTGCAGCTTCTTGATGATGTCGGCCACGGTTTTGTTGTAGCGCAGCGGGTAGAGGTTGTGTTCGTACAGTCCGCTACGGCCGTTGGCATAGATGGCATCCAGCGGGGCACCTTCGCCGAAGTCTACTTTGATGGCGCCTACACCCATTTCAATCAGATTGCCGAGTTTTTCCTGATACCACTTCACGGTTTCGGGGTTGGTGAAGTCCAGCACCACGTCCTCGTAGGGGAGCTGCCCCTTACCGTTGCGTACGTACAGACCGCGTTCTACCAACTCAGGGAAGAACTTGTTTTTCGGAGTGAAGTAGGGAAGTTGCCAGAGGCAGGTGCGGAAACCTTGTGACCTCAGGTCGGTGAGCATCTGCCGGGGATTGTCGAAGCGGTCGGCGGCAAAGGCGTAGTCGCACTGCCAGTCCACGCCGAACCAACCGGTATCGAAGTGGATGACGTCGCTCGGTATCTTGTTCTCACGCAGTTTCCGGGCTACATCGCGGCCCTCTGCTTCGCTGAAGTAGGTGATGCGGCTCATCCAGGTGCCGAAGCTCCACAAAGGGGGCATTTCGGGCCGTCCTACCAGTGCGGTGTATTCGCTCAGCATCTCCTTCGGCGAACCCAGGAAGATGAAGATGTCCATCGCTTCGTCTGCCATAAAGAGTTTGGTGGCTCCGATGTAGGAGCAGCCGAAGTCGCAGGTCACGGGGGCGGAAGTGTGCATAAACATGCCATAGCCGCGGTTACTGAAAAAGAAGGGGATAGGCTTGTACATATCCGGAGTTTCGGGGCCCTGCGGGTCGGTGACAAAGAGGTTGACCTTTTGTCCGGCCTTGTTCAGTGCGGTGGCGGACTCGCCGCAACCGTAGATTTTCTCGTTTGGCGCGAGGCTGAATACGGGATTGATGCTGCGTGAGTTGTCCGAGCCGCGCTTGATAAAGCTGAATGGAGGTACCTTGACCTGTGTGGAGTCGTTGTCGCTCCAGCAACGAGTCTGTGTCAGCAGGCGTCCGTCGGCATCTTTCAGCACCAGGCGCCAGGGGTAATTCTCGATGAGCAGGCTGCCGTATCGGGAGGTGTACAGGGTACCTTTATCCGTCTTCTCGGCTTTCCAGAAGGAGCGTCCGTCGGCAGGCTTTCCTATGAGCATGGGGTCATCGGCATCTTCTTTCGGTACGATGGGCGAGGTGAGCATACGGATGCGGAGGGTGCGTTCGCTGACCGGTTCGACGGTGAACGTCAGCTGCGGGTTGTTGTCGTAGGCCGTCTCCGGGAAGTCCAGCGACTGGAGGGGCTGGTGCAGGTAGGTGTTTGCATTGAATGCCTGGCGGGGCATCAGTTGCTGGCGTTTCCACTGGACAGTCCCTTTACCGGTAGAGGTGTCGAACGATACCAGGCTGTCGGCAAAGAAATAGGTGTTGCTGAGGTCCAGAAAATCCTGGCTCATGTCTTTCGACTGGGAAAGCAGGTATTGCACGCCGGCATTTGTTTTCAGTTGGGCATGCGCAGGCAGGGTGGCAGTTGCTGCCAGCAGCATAAAAGCTGCCCCTTTCATCAGTTGTCTCTCTTTCATGATAAATATATGATTTACGGTTACTGTTTCGATGCCGTAAAAGTAGAGAAATCTACACAGATGAAAGGGGTAGGTATGTTGCTTATGTAGGGCCTAAATGTTTATTTGGAAGCTTTCTTTCCGTAGAAACACATAAAATACACCCCGATAATGACAAATGGGATGCTGAGCCATTGGCCCATGTTCAGCGACATGCTGTCTTCAAAGTTCACCTGGTTTTCTTTCAGGAACTCGATGAAGAAACGGAAGAGGAAGATTTCCGTCAGGCAGAGGCCGAAGAAGAAACCGCGGTGATAGGGTAGGGAAGCCTCGGCTTGCACGGCGGTTGATTTCCGTTTGGTGGTGCTGAAGTCTGTTTCGAGCTTGGTTTCTTGTTTTTTCTGTCCGCGTTTGTATAGCCAGACCATCCCTAAGAAGAAGATGAAGTAGGCGATGGCTTCGTAGAGCTGTGCCGGATGGCGGGGCAGCATGTCTTCCCGTTCAAAGATGAATGCCCAGGGCATGTCGGTCGGTTTGCCGATGATTTCGGAGTTCATCAGGTTGGCAAGGCGGATGCAGCAGGCGGTGATGGGAGTGGCAACGGCTATCATGTCGAGCACGTCCATGTAGTGCATCTTCGTCTTGCGGCAGTACATCCAGAGGGCGATAATCAGGCCCAGCGTGCCGCCGTGGCTGGCAAGGCCGGTGTAGCCCGTCATCTTCCATCCTGCGGCGGTCTGCTTGATGGGGAGAATCATTTCAACGAAGTGGTCCTGGTAGTAGGCCCAGTCGTAAAATATGCAGTGGCCCAGTCGTGCGCCTATCAGTATGCCGAAGAAGCAATAGAAGAAAAGAGGTTCGAATTTCTTTCGTCTATTCTGCGGTCGCGGTACTGGTGTTGCACGATAAGGTAGGCAAAAGCGAGGCCGATAATCCATAACAAACCGTAGTAGCGGATGGATATGCCGAAGAAGTTGAATAGTTCGGGGTCGGGATTCCAGTTGATGGTGAGTAATGATAACATATTTATGAAGAATTAAATTACCGAATTACGGGGTTGTCCGGGACAAAGGTATGAAAATATCTCGTTTGGCAGTTCATCGTGGCAGTTTATTTGAATTTCTCCGCCACCATCCTATACGTCGGCACCTCAATCCCTTGTTCCTCTGCAGCCGTAATCATGTCGAACAACAAGCCTTGTACTTCGCTCTGATGTCCTTTGGCCATATCTTTCTGCATGGAGGCGGTACTTTCAGGGGCGAGTTTGTCTATTACTTTGAGGTTATACTGCACGATGTCTTCCTTGAATTCTATACCCAACTTCCTGCCCAAAGCTGCACTCTCTTGTGACAGTCCGATAAAGGTGTCGCGCACTTTGCCCGGTTTCTGGACTTCGCCCATAGGTACGTCGTAATAGGCTCCGGTGACGGCCATAGCAGAAATGAAGGACCACTTGACGAATGTGTCCCGGTTGATGTCGTCGGAGATTTCGGCTTTGATGCCGCTTTCCTGCAAATCGCGTTGCACGGCTTCCAATGTTTCACGGGAAACAATCGTGCTGCGGTGTGCTCCGTAGACGAGCCGGAAAATCTTTCCCATCTGCGTGATTTCTCCCCGTCCCGATACAAAGCCTACGATGTAGATGCAGCCGTCGAGCACCGTGACGCCGGGGACCAACCGCTGGATACGGGGACCGGTTCCGTAAACATTCAGGATGGGGATTACCACTGTACGCTCGTGTGAGGCACGTTTGATGAGTTCCGTAATGGAGTCTACGGAATAACCTTTGACGCAGACGAAGATAACATCCGCTTTGCCTTGGAATTCTTCTGCGGTAAATGCCGCCACTTTCAGACAATGTTCACCTTTCAAATCGGAGTGCAGTTGCAGACCGTTCCCGCGTATGGCGGCAAGGTGTTCGCCACGTGCAATGCAAGTGACGTCTTTGCCGGATAATGAAAGAAAGGCGGCGATGCTTCCGCCTACGCCGCCGGTACCTGCTATGAGGTATTTCAGATTACTGTTTGCCATTTGTTGTGTATGGTTTATTGAACGTAGTTTTCCTTTTCCATATAGTAAAGCCCTTCGCCCCGGTCACCGTTTTCCATGTCTTCCAGCTCTACTTTGAAGATACGGTAGGGAAGGTCTTTTTTGGGATGCTTGGGCATGTCTACTGTCAATAGATAGGCGTTGCCATATTCGTTGCTGTCGAAATATTCTTTTTATTTCCTGCTTCATCAGCACGGGGACTTTCTCGCCGTCTATCCAGACGGTGACTTTCAGTTGCCCGGGGCGGGGAGCCATCTGGCATTCTCTGGCTTCTTTGTTTTGTTCTTGTTGCTCAATGTCACTCAGGTTTTCACCGTGTACCAATGACTCGGGCTTTGTTTCTTTCATCCATTGGTAGGTACGTGTCAAGCTCATGGGACGGACGTATATCTGATAAGTAGGCATGGCTCCGGGGATGCAGAAAGCACGCAGGCCATAAGCTTCCATACGATGATAACGTATGTCGAGTGTAGTGTCGCGGTCGGCGATGAAATCCCAGGCCCAGAACTCCAGGCGGTGTTCAGTCTCGGGCAGCCCGCTTTTCATGGCAATGTGCGCATAGGAGGGCAGATAAATAGAGGCTGCACTTTGATATTTCCCTTTGGGTATACGGGCCGTGTAATGCCCGTCTTTGTCGGTTATGGCTTCTATGATGTCATTGAACTGCGGGTTTTGCCACCAGACGCTGGCACTGTCTATCGGCTGTCCGTTGTAATCAGTCACCCGTCCGTGAATGGTTACCGAGTCTTGCTGTTGTGCATAAACGGCAGTACAGGACAATAAGAATAAAAGGAAGATAATCTGTTTCACAGTATTGTTATATGGAGTTTATTAGAAAATGGCAATGTACTTTCTTTGTACATTGCCATCTGGAATGAATATCATTACACATTGAACCTGAAGTGCATGATGTCCCCATCCTGCACCACATACTCCTTGCCTTCCACACCCAACTTTCCGGCTTCGCGCACGGCTGCTTCGCTGCCATACTTGATATAATCCTCATACTTGATGACCTCTGCCCGGATAAACCCTTTCTCGAAATCCGTATGGATAACGCCGGCGCATTGCGGTGCTTTCCATCCCTTGCGATAGGTCCATGCCTTTACTTCCATCTCTCCGGCAGTGATGAAGGTTTCGAGGTTCAGCAGGCTGTAGATAGCTTTAATCAAACGGTTGCAACCGCTCTCTTTCAGTCCCAGGTCTTCGAGGAACATCTGTTTTTCCTCGTATGTCTCCAGTTCGGCAATATCGGCCTCGGTCTGGGCGGAGATGATGAGCAGTTCGGCATTTTCGTCCTTGATGGCTTCGCGCACCTGCTCTACGTACTGGTTGCCGCCGGCGGGCACTGACGTCATCCACATTGCAGACGTAGAGCACAGGTTTGGTAGTAAGCAGGAACATCTGCTTGGCGCATTGTTCCTCGTCGTCGTTCTGCGGGATGACGGTGCGGGCGCTTTGTCCTTGTTCCAGGGCATCCTTGTAGCGGAGCAGGAGTTCGTACTCTATCTTTGCCGCCTTGTCGCCACCCACTTTGGCAATCTTCTCTACACGCTTGATGCGGTTTTCCACCGTGTCGAGGTCCTTCAGTTGCAGCTCTGTGTCGATGATTTCCTTGTCGCGCACGGGGTTCACCGAACCGTCCACGTGGACGATGTTGCCGTTGTCGAAGCAGCGCAGCACGTGAATGATGGCGTCGCACTCGCGGATGTTGCCCAAGAACTGGTTGCCGAGTCCTTCACCTTTGCTGGCGCCCTTCACCAGTCCGGCAATGTCGACGATGTCGCACACGGCGGGTACGATACGCCCCGGGTGAACAGCTCGGCGGCGAGCTTCGTCAGTCGTTCGTCGGGTACGGACACTTGTCCCATTTGGGCGTCGATTGTACAGAACGGGAAGTTTGCCGCTTGTGCCTTTGCGCTGCTCAAGCAGTTGAAAAGAGTGGATTTTCCTACGTTGGGAAGGCCCACGATACCAGCTTTTAATGCCATAGTGTTATCTTGTTTTTTTAGTTATTGTTCAGTTAATTGGATGCAAAGATAGTGCAAACCGAATGCAGAATAAAATGAACTCGTTCATTTTTTATGCTGAGGTGCAGCCTATCTTCGCTTTTTTAAGTAAAGATAGTGCAAACTTACTGAAAAATAGCTGATTTTTGCATATACCAACGAAGAAGGGAGGACATGGGAGAGTCACCGGAACGATATTTACGTATTTAGAAATTCGTATTGAACGTGTTAATTTGCATTAAAAGCATGACGATGAAACGATAAATTGATAGTTTTGTCGCAATTATAATTTAAGTATCATTCTATAAATCAATGCGATTATGAAAAACAAAGTAAGAAAAATTCTGATGATTTTCTCATGTCTCATCGGTCTGTCTTTTACATTATCTGCACAGAATCCTTATCTGCCGCTTTGGGAGTTTATTCCTGACGGTGAGCCCTATGTGTTTGAGGATCCTGACTGCCCCGGCAAGTACCGTGTCTATATTTATGGCTCGCACGATAATCTCAAGTGGATGTATTGTGGACGTGACCAAGTGGTGTGGTCGGCACCCGTAGAGGACTTGACCCGTTGGAGATATGACGGCGTGATATTTAAAGTCAATGAGTCGCCCGAGCTGTATAAACTGAATGCTGATGGGACCGACGACGTGCTTTTTGCCCCTGACGTGACAGTAACTACCGATGCCGATGGTAAGAAAACTTATTACCTCTTTCCGAATAATCAAGGTGGCGGGCGCAATTCCATGATTGCCAAAAGCGACCGTCCCGATGGTCCGTTTACGGTATGCAATTGGAACAAGGAACGTCCTCGTGAGACTTTCGGTTGCTTGGGATTCGACCCCGCAGTGTTTGTTGACGATGATGGACGCGTGTATGGTTATTGGGGATTTGGCATTTCGCATGGCGCGGAGTTGGACCCTGCTACCATGTGCACGGTAAAGCCCGGTACCGAAGTGGTGGAGAACATGATTTCGGGCTATCGGCAGGAAGGTATATTCCGCTTCTTTGAGGCATCTTCTATCCGCAAGATTGAGGATAAGTATGTGTTTATCTATAGCCGTACTACCGCTGAGGGTGAAGATGGCCTGCCCAACGCCAGCAACTATACGTTGGCCTATGCCTACAGCGAGCATCCCTTGGGCCCGTGGACCTATGGTGGGACAATCATCGATGCGCGGGCGCGCGAATATGATGAAAAAGGCAATGTGATAGCTTCGGCCATGCCCGGTGGAAATACGCATGGCAGTATCTGCAAGATAGGCGAGCAATGGTACGTGTTCTATCATCGTCAGATAGGTACCGATTGCTATGCACGCCAAGCTATGGTGTCGGCCATTGATGTAAAGGTGGAAAAAGGAAAAGGCGGGAAAGTCGTGATTTCACGCGGAGAGTTCAACTCTGAAGGTTTCCTTCTTGAAGGGCTCAATCCTATGCAGCGCATCTCGGCCGGGTTGGCTTGTTGGCACACCAATCCCGGAGGTATCAAAGAGGTCTATCCCCATTATGTCTACACGGGGTCTTACATCCGGCCTGTGTACCGGGATAATAATCCCTATGCCGGCGATAACAACCACAAAATCCCGTTCGCTCCGGTGGTGAATAATACAAGTGGGTCGATTGTAGGATATAAATACCTGAATATGAATGCCGTTCCGCGAGATAAGTCTTTGCAGATGCAGTTAAGGTTGAAGGCTGAAGATACCGACGGACGCATCCGCATCATGCTGGGTAGCCCTTGGACAACAAAAAGGTGGTGTAGAGATAGGACTTGTGGATGTGAAGGCTGGCAGCACTTGCAGGGAGTTCTATGCTCCGCTCTCTATTCCGGCAAAGCTGCATAAGGGAAAGCAGCCGCTCTTCTTTGTCTTCGAATCAGAAACCGAAGGCCAGTCCATCTGTGAGTTTTATGATTTCCTCATGTTGGCACGCCCATAAGTCTTTATACTTATGGAGGCGGATACTTGTCTTGTAAGACCTTCTAAATAGAGCTATTGTATTAGTTCACAGTACTGAACACTTTGTTACACCCCGTCGGAACAGATTGTTTCTCTTGTATGAAACGACTTGTTTCGACGGGATAAAACGATTTGTTCCGTTATAGGAAACACTTTGTTTCCTTATAGAGAACACTCTTTTCCATTATAGGAAACAAACCGTTTCCATAGTCGGAAATGAAATGGGGCATATGCTTCATTGATACCGCTATTACTTTTCCTCCTCGAATATTCGGTTGAAAACTTGCCGCAGCTGTCCTTCGTCTGCGATAATGGCTTGGAGCTTCTTCAGCTGTTCCGCATTCTTGCCCTCGGGAAACCAGAGCTTCAGATAACCGCCGGGTGCATATTTTGCCATGAGATGCTGATGGAACCGCTGGTAGTGCCACTCCTTGTCGGCGGCAGGATTCTGTTTCAATCCGTACTGCACGGTGCGGCGCAGGGTGATGTCCGGGTCGATGATACGGTCCGCTTCGGCAACAATCTTGCCGTAGATGCTACGAGGTTCGTGGTCTGTAGAGGCGCGGTGGTCTTCTACGGCTTCTTTCATGAGGAGGATTTCCGTGTCGGAGAACCATTGCCGCAGGGTAGAGTCCGCCATCAGTATCTCGCCGGAGACAAGGTGGTGGGTGGCGCGGTCGCGGCACAGTCCCGTGTCATGGTAGGCGGCAATGACGTATGCCAGGCGTTCGTCCGCTTCGGGATATTGCCGGGCGAGGGCAAGGCTTTCTTCGATGACGGTGCGGACGTGTGAGAGGTTGTGTGCTTTGTCAAACTCCTTGTACCGGGGAATGATTGCTGTCTCGATGTAGGTAATGAGGGGCTTGGGTATCATGTGGCATTCCTTTTTAGGAGGCGAAGATATAATAAAAGAGCCGGAATGTGCGAATCATTCCGGCTCTTTTATGAAAGGTTTCGGTTATTGTTGTTAGGAATAAGATTTCTTACTTTAAGAGAGAGTTTGTCAATTACATGTTAGGGTTGTCCATGATTACTGTCATCTCGGGAACCAGTATGTATTCGCCTTTCTTGTTGTTCCATTTGTAGTATGTGGTAGTCATCGTCTTGCCTTGGTATGCATAGCGGATGCACATGTCCTTGCCCCATGTATTCTTGGTGCTGTTCCATTTCAGGGCTTCGCTTTCCGTCATGCGGTTCTGGTCGTCGTACTTATAATTGTACTTCATATAGTTGGCAAGCGTGTTTCCGTCCATCTTGTATACGGTCTCTGCCACTTTCATGCCATTTACTTCTTCCGAATTGTAAATGAGGTTGCTCTTATTGTCGGCTGAGGCATTTAATCCGCAAACTAAGAGGTGCTGAAACAATCACTGTTTTTTAAAGATACTTTTGCTTTCATGGTTTTATGTCTTTTTAGTTTAACTTTCTATTTTCTATCAATATGTCATTGATTTCGCTGCAAAGGTACGTATTAAATTGACATAAATATAAATATTGGATTAAATTTTATCAATATGTCAGTAGTGAGGGTTTCGGTATGCTTTCCTTTTGGCAAGATTGGTGAATAAAAAATATCCGGCAGTGAGGTCGCCGGATATTCTGATGAGCAAACTGTATTTGGAAAGGATTGCTTCTGTTGCTTTCTGATTGTAAGTTAAATAAAGTTATTGGGCTGTTTAGTGTGCCTGCAACCAGTTGTTTCCCCACCCACAATCGGCTTTCGAGGGGTACGTACATGCGATATGCCTGCTCCATCTCTTCGATTACGATTTTCTGTACAAGCTCTTTTTCTGCCTCTGGAACGCTGAAATTTAGTTCGTCATGGACCTGTAAAATCATCTTTGCTTTCAGATTGTAAGCTTGGAAGCGCTGATAGATGTGTGCCATGGCTACTTTTATGATGTCGGCGGCACTTCCCTGGATGGGAGCGTTGATGGCATTCCGTTCGGCATAGCCCCGTACCACCCCGTTTCTTGAGTTGATGTCCGGCAGGAAGCGCTTGCGGTGGAAGATGGTTTCCACATAGCCGTTCTCGCGTGCCACTTGGATGCTTTTGTCCATATACTCCTTCACTTGTGGGTAGGTTTCAAAGTAGCCGTCTATCAGCTCTTTGGCTTCCTGGCGGGAAACGCCCATGCGTTCGGCAAGCCCGAAGACGGAGATGCCGTAGATGATGCCGAAGTTTGCCGTTTTTGCCTTGCGGCGCATGTCGGCGGTTACGTCGTTTATATCTATCTTATATATCTTGGCAGCGGTGGCGGCGTGGATGTCGTGTCCGCTGAGGAAGGCGTCTATCATGTTCTTATCTTCGCTGAGGTGTGCCATGATGCGCAGCTCTATCTGCGAGTAGTCGGCAGAGAAGAACTCGCAGCCGGTGTCGGGGATGAACGCCTTGCGGATTTCCTTTCCGTCTTCGTCGCGGATGGGGATGTTCTGCAGGTTGGGATTGCTGGAGCTGAGGCGTCCGGTAGCGGTTACCGCCTGGTTGAAGGAGGTGTGGATGCGTCCCGTGCGCGGGTTGATGAGCTGGGGCAGGGCATCTATGTAGGTGCTCAGCAGCTTCTTCAGTCCGCGGTACTCGAGTATCTTTCCGATGATGTCGTGCTTGCTGCGGTAGCTTTGTAGCACTTCTTCGGAGGTGACGTATTGTCCGGTCTTGGTCTTTTTCGCCTTCTCCACGATTTTCAGTTTGTCGAAGAGTACTTCGCCTACCTGCTTGGCGGAGCTGATGTTGAATGTTTCGCCGGCCATTTCGTAGATTTCCTTCTCAATCTCCTGCAGACGGACGGTGAAGTGTTGGGACGATTGCTTCAAGGCTTCCGTGTCGAGCAGCACTCCGTTGCTCTCTATATTGACAAGTACGGGCACGAGCGGCATCTCTATTTCGTAGAACAGATGTTCGGCATCTTGTTCCTTCAGTTCCTTTTCCAGCACGTTTTTCAGTTTGAGGGTGACGTCCGCATCCTCGCAGGCATAACGGTAGACATCTTCGGGCGGAAGGTCGCGCATGTTCTTTTGGTTTTTGCCTCGCGCTCCAATTAGCTCATCGATGTGGATGGTCTGGTAGCGCAGGTAGATTTCCGCTAGGTAGTCCATGTTGTGCCGGAGTTCGGGTTGAAGCACGTAGTGGGCAAGCATGGTGTCGAAAAGTTTGCCCTTCACCCGGACGCCGTAATTTTGGAGGATAATCATATCGTACTTGATATTTTGTCCCACCTTCATGGATTTCTCGTTTTCGAAGAGGGGGCGGAACTCGTTTACAATTTTTAAGACTTCCTCTCGTTCGGCGGGAACGGGTACGTAGTATGCACGGTTTTCGGCATCACTGAAGCTCATTCCTACAAGTTCGGCGTCCATTGGCTCGGTTCCGGTAGTCTCGGTATCTATTGAGAGAATTTCGCTTGTAAGTAACTTTTGAATAATTTCTGCTCTTTTATCTTCTGTATCAATGAGTTGGTAGTCTATATCGAGCATTTCTAACCGCGTCAGGTTTGAATTTTCAGAAACGCCCGTCCCCTCGCCCGCAAAATTTGCAAACAAATCGCCTTGAATCGGGGCGCTATTTTCGGGAGTGGAGGTTTGCGGCTGGGCAAACAGAGTCCCGGCAAAGAGGTCGGGTACCGGAGAGGTTGGAGTAGGGGAGGACGAATTGCCGCTTCCCTTTTTGAGTACCCGGTCGATGAGTGTGCGGAATTCCAACTCCTCGAAAATCTTGCGGAGTTCTTCTTCGTTCGGTTCTTCGCGGACGAGCGAATCCATGTCGAGCTGAATGGGAACATCTGTTTTGATGGTGGCAAGGAATTTGGAGAAGGTAATCATCTCGCGGTTGGTCTCCACTTTCGTTTTCAGTGCGCCTTTCAGCTGGTCGGTATGCTCCAGCAGATTTTCGATGCTGCCGAATTCGGCAATCAGTTTCTGTGCGGTTTTCTCGCCCACACCCGGACAGCCGGGGATGTTGTCGGAAGCATCACCCATCAGTCCCAGCATGTCGATGACCTGCTCGGTGGTCTGTATGTTGAACTTGGTTTTTACTTCTTCGGTACCCATCACTTCGAATCCGCCGGTGTGCTTGGGGCGGTACATGAAGACGCGGTCCGATACCAGTTGCCCGTAGTCCTTGTCGGGAGTCATCATATAGGTGGTGATGCCCTGCCGTCCGGCTTCGGTGGCGAGCGTGCCTATCACGTCGTCGGCTTCGTAGCCGGATACTTCGAGGATGGGAATGCGGTAGGCGCGGATGATGTCCTTTATAATAGGTACGGAAAGGCGGATGGCCTCGGGTGTCTCCTCGCGCTGTGCCTTGTATTGCTCGTAGGCCTCGTGGCGGAAGGTGGGGCCCGACGGGTCGAAGGCTACTCCTATGTGTGTGGGATTCTCTTTTTTGAGCACTTCTTCCAGGGTGTTTACAAAGCCCAGAATGGCCGAAGTGTTGAATCCTTTTGAATTGATTCTCGGGTTCTTGATGAACGCGTAATAGGCTCGATATATCAGTGCATAGGCATCGAGCAAAAACAGTTTATCGATTGAATTCATACATTTAATCCTTTTTTTCATGGTAAAAGTACAAAAAAATACCGTATTAACCGTTTTATTACTATTTTTGTAGGCAAATAGCGATGCATGGACAACTCATCATTGATAAAATCTCCGATTTCTGAGGAATTGGAGGACTTCAAGAAGCTTTTTGAAAGTACTCTCTCCAGTTCCAACCTTTTGCTGAACAGCGTAATTGCGCATATCCGGCAGAAGAACGGGAAGATGATGCGCCCCATTCTGGTGCTTCTGGCTGCGAAGCTTTTTGGCAAGGTATGTCCTGCAACCCTGCATGCTGCGGTTGCGTTGGAACTTCTCCATAATGCCAGCCTTGTGCACGATGATGTAGTGGACGAAAGTACTGAACGCCGTGGACAACTCTCCGTTAATGCCATTTTCAATAATAAGTAGCCGTACTGGCAGGCGATTATCTGCTTGCAACAGCGTTGGTGCAAGTGGGCATGACCCGTAACCATGACATTATCGACATCGTCTCCTGCCTGGGGCAGGATTTGGCAGATGGTGAACTTCTGCAGCTTTCCAACGTCAGCAATCTCCATTTCTCCGAGGAAGTCTATTTCGACGTTATCCGCAAGAAGACGGCCGTGCTCTTTGCAGCTTGTACGAAGGCGGGCGCTCTCTCGGTGGGAGCCAGCGATGAAAAGGCGGAATCTGCGCGTCTGTTCGGTGAATATATCGGGCTTTGTTTTCAGATAAAGGATGATATTTTCGATTACTCCGAGAGCAAGGAAATAGGCAAACCTACCGGAAATGATATGGTGGAGGGGAAGTTGACTCTACCTGCGCTTCATGTGCTCAATACCGTGAAGGATAAAACAGCGGAAGAAATTGCCGTAAAGATAAAGAATGGGGAGGCAACGCCTGGCGAAATAGCCCATTTAATCGAATTTACCAAGCAGAATGGTGGTATAGAGTATGCTTCGCAAGTGATGTATGACTATAAGGAAAAGGCTCTTTCTTTGCTGGCTTCTTTGCCCGATACGGAGGTAAAAGTAGCGCTAGCCGGGTATCTGGATTATGTGGTAGAGCGGGAAAAATGACGGAACTGTTTCCGGTTGATAATATGAGAAAGCCTGATGGAACCCACTCCATCAGGCTTTATTTATAGGTAAATGCAGCTTCCTCTTAAAAGAATTTCATTTCCTCGCCCTTGATTTCCGAAAGCAGCAGGTTGGCAAGACGACTGGTTCCCAAGCGGAACAGTTCGTTGTTCAGCCATTCTTCGCCGAGCACTTCCTTGACGATGGTGTAATAAATCAGTGCATCGTTCACGCAGTTGATTCCTCCTGCGGGCTTAAAGCCTACCTTGATACCCGTCAGCTCGTGATATTCCTTGATGGCCTGGCACATAACCAAGGCGGCCTCCGGCGTGGCGGCAGGCTGCTGCTTGCCGGTGGAAGTCTTGATGAAATCGGCACCCGAATACATGGAAAGGATGGATGCTTTTTTGATGTTCGAAGCCGTCTTCAAAGCTCCGGTTTCGAGGATTACCTTCATGTGGTGCTCTTTGCAGGTTGCTTTGAGTTCTTGTATCTCCTCGCACATGCCTTCATAGTCTCCAGCCAGGAACTTGCCCACCGAAATAACGATGTCTATTTCATCGGCGCCTTCCATCAGTGCCATGGCAGTTTCTGCCACTTTCACTTCAATGAAAGTCTGGGAGGAGGGGAAACCTGCTGATACACAAGCTATTTTTACATCCTCCACTTCCAGCGTGTCTTTTACGACTTCTGCAAAATTGGGGTATACACAGATGGCTGCCACATTCTTCAGGTCGGGGAACTCTTCGTCGAATTTATTCACTTTCTGGGTGAATTTCATGACGCTTTCATCGCTGTCTTCACTCTTCAGGGTGGTAAGGTCGATGCAGTTGAACAGGAATTTCTTTACCTCCGGTGTATTGTTTGCCGGTACCTTCTCTGCAATGATTCTGGCAGCTTGTGCAGCTATTTCTGCATCATCCAGTTGGGTGTTGTACTTAGCCAGGGCGGCGTCATACTTACTCTGGGTAGGCTCATTCTTCTCCATGGTCTTTCAATTTAGGATTATTGATATGTCTTGTCTGGTCACGTCTGGTTTTCTTCTCGAAGTTGCGGCAGAAGGCGTCTGTCAGGTTCACTCCGGTCTGGTTCGCAAGGCAGAGAAGTACCCAAAGAACATCTGCCATCTCATCGTCGAGATTGTCTTTTTCTCCTTTCTTGAAGGATTGGTCGCCATACTTGCGTGCCATGACGCGGGCGAGTTCGCCCACTTCTTCGGTCAGTATCGCCATATTGGTGAGTTCGCTGAAATAGCGCACTCCGTATTCCTTTATCCAGGAATCCACTTGTTTCTGTGCTTCTTCTAACGTCATTATTCCTTGTTTTTTGTATCTATACAGATGGTCACGGGACCATCGTTCATCAGTTCTACTTTCATATCGGCACCAAATTCGCCGGTACCTATTTCTTTACCTAATGCTAAACTCAGTTCCCGGCAGAATTGTTCGTACAGTGGGACGGATATTTCCGGCCGTGCTGCCCGTATGTAGGAGGGACGGTTGCCTTTCTTGGTGGAGGCGTGGAGGGTGAACTGGCTGATAACCAGTATCTCTCCGTCTGCTTCAAGAATGGATTTGTTCATTACGCCGTTTTCGTCATCGAAAATGCGCAGGTTGACTATCTTCTTGCAAAGCCAGTCAATATCTTCTTTTCCATCGGATTCTTCGCTGCCTACGAGTATCATGAGGCCCTTTCCAATGGAGGCTTTGCAGGTTCCGTTGATGGTGACGGAAGCGTGTCCGGCACGTTGTATCACTACTCTCATGTTGTTTTTGTCTTTTTGAGGGGACAAAGTTACGAATTAATTCGTTGTGTGCATGGCTTTGCAGGCTGATTTATCAGTCATTATTTCTCTGAGAAATAGGTCTGGATGATTTTGGCTTTCGCTTCTCCCACCACGGCGGCAAGCTCCTCGGCAGATGCTTCGCGGATACGCTTCACGCTTTTGAACTCCTTGAGCAACGCGCTTTTCGTCTTTTCACCGATACCTTTTATCTCGTCCAGTGCGGAGGCAATCTGCCGTTTGCTGCGCTTGTCGCGGTGGAAGGTAATGGCGAAGCGGTGCACTTCATCTTGAATCTGCGTCAGCAGTCGGAAGAGGGGGGTGTTCTGTTTCAATCCGATGGTCTGGGGAGGGTAGCCATACAATAGCTCGGAAGTGCGATGTTTGCCATCTTTGGCAAGTCCGGCGATGGGGATGTTCAGGCCAAGCTCGTCTATCACCTCTTTTACGGCGCTCATTTGCCCTTTTCCACCGTCGGTGATAAGAAGGTCGGGCAGGGGTGCTTTCTCTTCTATAGCGCGCTGATAGCGCCGTTTTACGACCTCTTTCATGGAGGCATAGTCATCCGGTCCCTCTACGGTCTTGATATTGTACTTGCGGTAATCCTTCTTGGAAGGTTTCCCCTTGACGAAGACCACGCACCCGGCCACGGGGTCGGAACCCTGGATGTTGGAGTTGTCGAAACATTCTATCTGCATGGGCAGGCGGTCCAGGTGCAGCTCTTGCTGTATCTCTTTCAGCAGGCGCACGGTCCGTTGCTCCGGATTCAGCTTTTCGGCTTGCTTCAGGCGGTCGGCTTTGTACTGCTTCACATTGAGGATGGAGAGTTCCAGCAGTTTCTTTTTGTCTCCCCGTTGCGGGATGGTAAAGACGACATCTTTCAGCTCCATATCCAGCTCAAAAGGCACGATGATTTCGCGAGAAAGGCTCTTGTATCTTTCCCGCATTTCGATGATGCCGAGAGAGAGCAGTTCTTCTTTGCTCTCATTCAATCGTTTCTTGTATTCAAAGGTGAAAGCCTGGTTGATGGCACCGTTCGTAATGTGCAGGTAGTTGACGAAAGCGGACTTTTCATCGCTGTCTTCCTCGATGGAGAACACGTCGATATTGTGCAGCACGTTGCTTACCACTTCCGATTTCGCCCGGTAGTTTTCCAGCAGCAGGTATTTCTTCTTTATCTTCTGTGCTTCTTCAAACTTCATTTCGGCTGCCAGTTCCTGCATTTGCTGGAAAAGCATCCGTTCTATCTCCTGGGTATTCCCTTTGAGTATTTCCTTGATTTCAGCGATGTTTTTCAGATACTCTTCCTGGCTTTGCTTCCCGATGCAAGGTCCTGCACAGTTCTTGATGTGGTATTCCAGGCAAACATTGAACTTTCCGGCACGTATGTTTTCCGGAGAGAGGTTCAGGTGGCATGTACGCAAAGGGTACAGATGCTTGATGAGGTCGAGTAATGCGTACATGGAAGGTATATGGCTGTAAGGGCCATAATAGGAGGAACCGTTACGGATTATCTTCCGGGTTCTGAATACACGTGGAAAGTATTCGTTCTGCACGCAGATGCTGGGATACGTCTTGTCGTCTTTCAACAGTACGTTGTAGCGAGGCTTGTATTTCTTGATAAGATTGTTTTCCAGCAATAGCGCGTCTTCTTCCGTATTCACCACGATATATCGGATATCTGCAATCTTGCTGACCAGCACCCTCGTCTTTCCCGGTTCGTGCTCCCGGTTGAAGTAGGAAGACACTCTTCGCTTCAGATTCTTTGCCTTTCCTACATATATAATAGTCCCTTCGGTATTCAGATATTGGTAAATACCGGGACTTTCGGGAAGGTTGGACACAATCCCTTTGAGGTAGTCGTTAGTTCTGAGTTCTTCCATAATACCGACGTTTCACCACAGATTACACAGATTAGCGCAGATTTCTCTTTGATAAAACTGTGTTTTGTGGTGGATAAATAATCTGTGTTAATCTGTGTAATCTGTGGTGAAATATGAAATGGCTAAAGCGACAGCACAGCCTCCACTTCCACATCATCTCCAAACACATCCTTGCCATGAAGCTCTTTCAGCTCGATGATGAAGTTTACATACACTTTCTTGGGGTTCATCTGTTTCACCAGTTTGCAGGCGGCTTCCATTGTTCCACCGGTTGCCAGCAAGTCGTCGTGTAGCAATACTACATCGTCTTCATTGATGGCATCCTTGTGCATCTGCACGGTGTCTTTGCCATATTCTTTATCATAGCTTTCTTCAATGGTTTCTGCAGGAAGCTTTCCCGGCTTGCGGATAGGTACGAAGCCTGCCCTTAGTCTGGTGGCGAGAATGGGGCCCATAATGAATCCTCTTGATTCTATACCCACTACTTTGGTGATGCCTTTGTCCTTATACATCTCGTATAGTGTGTCCGAGAGTTCCTGCAAGGCGCCAGGTTCCTTGAACAAGGTAGTTACATCGTAGAATAGAATTCCCGGAATGGGGAAGTCGGGTATTTCTCGGATGCTTTTGGTAAGAGTTTCTTTGCTCATAATCAGTTTATTTAATACGTTTATTGAATTCTTTGTTTCACGTGGAACTTTGCGCCCTATCGTCCGCAAAGTACCAGTAGCACGTTGATGTCGCTTGGAGATACTCCCGGAATCCGACTCGCTTGGGCTATTGTTTCCGGATCTATCTTCATCAGCTTCTGTCTGGCTTCGGTGGAAAGGGATTGAATGGAATTATAGTCAAACTTGCCTTTTATCTTGATGCTTTCCAATCTTGCCAATTTATCCGCAATAATCCGTTCGCGTCCGATGTATCCCTCGTACTTGATGAGTATTTCTGCAGCTTCTACAATTTCTTCCTTTCTATCGGATATTTTATCCAGTTCTCGTTTAAAGGCACTGACGTGTTCGGCAATGTTCTCAATCGTTATCTGCGGACGGTTTATCAAATCTATCAATTTGCATCCTTGGCGCAGTGGAGTTGTGCCGAGCTGCTCCAATACCGGATTGATTAATGCCGGTTTCATCGAGTAATTCCGCGCGAAGTCTATAATCCGGTTCACGGCTTCACGTTTTTCTGTCAGCAGCTTGTACCGCTCTTCCTTGGCGAGTCCCAGCTTCCAGGCTTTTTCCGTGAGTCGCATGTCCGCATCATCCATACGGAGCAGGATGCGATATTCGGCACGGGAAGTAAACATACGGTAAGGCTCGTCCACACCTTTTGTTACCAAGTCATCGATTAAAACGCCGATATATGCTTCATCCCTTGCAAGGGTGAACGGTTCTCCGCCGTGGCAATTGATGTGGGCGTTGATACCTGCCATGATTCCTTGTCCAGCTGCTTCCTCGTAACCGGTTGTTCCGTTTACTTGTCCGGCAAAGAACAGATTCTTTATATTCTTCGTTTCCAGCGTATGTTTCAGTTGGGTGGGGTCAAAGAAGTCGTATTCGATGGCATAGCCCGGGCGGTAGATGACGAGGTCTCTGAACGCCGGTATCTTTTTCAATGCTGCAATCTGGATGTTCATGGGCAATGAAGAAGAGAATCCATTCAAGTAGAGCTCTTGGGTTGTTTCCCCTTCGGGCTCCAGGAAAAGCTGGTGCTGCGGTTTGTCGGGGAAAGTCACAATCTTGGTTTCTATACTGGGGCAATAACGTGGGCCGATACTTCGGATTTGTCCGTTGAAAAGGGGAGAATCCGGCAGACCTTCCTGCAGGATGCGGTGTGCTTCTTCGTTGGTGAAGCAGGTCCAGCAAGGGAGCTGTTTCAAATGGCGTACATGAGTGTCCATGAACGAGAACTTGTGGAAGTCACATTCTCCGTCTTGGATTTCCATATCCTCATAATGCACGCTGCGTCCATCTATGCGTACGGGGGTTCCCGTCTTCATGCGTCCAAAGGTGATGCCATGCTTTGCGATGGATTCGGTTAATTGGTAGGATGCAGGTTCTGCCATACGTCCGCCTGGAAGCATGGTACGTCCCACGTGCATCAGTCCATTGAGGAAAGTTCCTGCGGTGAGTACTACACATTTGGCATGGAACGTTACTCCCCATAATGTGACTACTCCCGTAATCTCACCGTTTTCAACGAGGATTTCCTGCACGGTATCCTGCCAGATATGCAGGTTGGGGATATTTTCCAGTATCTCTCTCCATGCCCAGATGAATTTGTTGCGGTCGCACTGCGCGCGCGGACTCCACATAGCGGGACCTTTGGAACGGTTCAGTATACGGAACTGTATGGCTGTCTGGTCTGTCACCAATCCCATATATCCTCCCAAGGCGTCTATTTCGCGTACTATCTGTCCTTTGGCGATGCCTCCCACTGCCGGGTTACAACTCATCTGTCCGATTTTGTTCATATCCATTGTGATAAGACAAGTCTTCGAACCCAGGTTTGCAGCAGCGGCAGCGGCTTCGCATCCTGCGTGTCCGGCGCCGATTACAATAACGTCATACTTAAACTCCATTCGTTCAGTGTATTTTAAAACTGTGCAAAGTTACGAAAAAAGTTGTATGCCGGGACGTGTCATATCTTAAAATCCGGATATATCTTCTTTGGCATTGCTTATATTTCCGTATCCAGCATCATACTTATTGCTTGGAATGCTTAGGTTATAGACATATTGCTTGTGTTTGGCTTAAAATACAATCAAAATGAAGCTTTTTGAATACTATTGCTTTTCTTTTTGAAAAAGATACATACCTTTGCAGCGTTTGGATATTAAAAAGTGTTTTGATTGACTAATTTTAAGGAAGAGAAGCATGAGAAAGAAATTCTTCTTGTTAATCATTGTCTGCCTGGTTATGGGGGCGGGAGTGATGGCTCAGACGTCTACGGTCTCGGGAACAGTATTTGCCGAGGACAACAATGAGCCGATTATTGGGGCATCGGTATTGGTGAAGGGTACAACGCTGGGGGCCGTGACCGATATCGAAGGTAAATTTACAATCTTGAATGTGCCGGGCACGGCAAAGACAGTGATTGTCTCTTTTGTAGGTATGCAGAAAGTAGAAGCTGCCATAAAGCCTGCTATGAAGGTGGTGCTGAAATCGGATTCGGAACTGCTGGATGAAGTGATGGTGGTGGCTTACGGCACGGCCAAAAAGAGCAGCTATGCAGGTTCGGCTTCTTTAGTGAAAGCGGATGCGCTGAAAGACATTCCGACGACCAGCTTTGAAAACGCGTTGAACGGTAAAGTGGCGGGCTTGCAACTGACGAATAATTCCGGCCAGGCGGGTTCCGCACCGGCCATCCGCATCCGTGGCATAGGTTCTATGAATGCCGGGAATGAACCGTTGTATGTAGTGGACGGTGTTCCGGTCTCTTCGGGCAATACGGGGCAGATGAGCGGTGAGCTCTATTCTACCAACAACATCATGAATACGTTGAACCCGGAAGACATCGAATCTATTTCTGTATTGAAAGATGCGGCGGCCAGTTCGCTTTATGGGTCGCGTGCGGCAAACGGCGTCATTCTGATTACTACCAAAAAAGGACAGATTGGCAAGCCGGTGGTGACGCTGAAAGCCGAAGTGGGCTTCACGCCCTGCTGGGCAACGGACAACTATGAAACGGCCAGCGTAGAGGAGAATGTGAATATGCTCTACACCGTATTTCACGATGCCCGTACAAGCGGTAAGGGCGAAACGGACGAAAAGGCGGCAGCCTATGCCATAGGCCAGTTGAACAGCCGTTTCAACAAACATGGCTACCAATTTACCACAAATGGTACGGGAGCTTACGAGAACGTCAATATCCTTGAGTACGACAACTCCGGGCGTGGAGGCAAATACTACGATTGGGACAAGGCATATTTCCGTACCGCCATTTATCAGACCTACGATATGTCCGTCAGTGGTGCTACGCAGAATACCAACTATTACACTTCCCTTTCCTATACCCAGGACGAAGGACGTTTGAAGATGAACAGCTTCGACCGTGTTTCCGGTCGCCTGAACCTCACCCAGAAGGTGGGGAAATTCCTTGAACTGACCACCAATGCCAGCCTGGCGCGTACCAAGAAAAGCGGTTATAATGATACACGCAACACGGGCAGCAATTACTTCATGCAGACCCGTAACTTGCTGTGGGGACTCTACTGGCCCACTGATTACAAGACCGGCGAGCTCTGGACCGAACGTTACGGTAGCTACGCCTACAATGGGCTTTATTATGACAAAGAGTGGGAGAACGGTTCTACCAGTACCAAAATCATGGCTGCGGAGACGCTCACCCTGCATCTGATGCCGGGCCTGGACCTTCGTTCTATCTACTCTTACGACAATACTACTGTAAAAGACCATATCTATTACAGTGCCAATCACTATAAAGGCTCGGCAGACAATGGGAATGTCAACGAATACCGTACTACATACGAGAAGATGGTTACCTCCACTACCGCCAATTATACCGGCACCTTCGACAAACACACAGTTGGCACCATGGTGGGTTTCGAAGCGGAGAAGAACAAGACAGACTATGTGCGTGCCACAGGAAGCAATCTTGCGGTCAGCACCATTCATACAGTTTCTACTGCCGGAACGCAGACTTCTGCCGGATATTCCTGGGGAAACTCGATGGTGTCCGTGCTCTCCAAGTTGGATTATAATTACGATGAACGCTACTTCATTTCCGGTTCTTACCGCCGCGACGGTTCTTCCCGGCTCAGCAAGCAGGAACGTTGGGGAAACTTCTGGTCAGTGGCAGGAGCGTGGAACATCATGCGCGAGGGTTTTATGAGCAAATATTCTTTTCCTGAGCAACCTGCGTATACGTGCCTCTTATGGTATTAACGGTACGCTGCCTTCGGACAATTACGGCTATATGAGCTTGATGAGCTATACCAGTAAGTACATGGGTAACCCGGGCGGTACAATCACTACCGTCACCAATGACAAGCTATCTTGGGAGACGAGCTACAACACGAATGTGGGTATCGACTTCGGCTTCTTCGGCCAGCGTCTGCGCGGTACGGTGGAATACTTCAACCGTGATTCGAAGAACCTGCTCCAGGATGTTCCCATTTCGATGGTTACGGGATTTTCTTCTACGTTGCGGAACGTAGGATGCATCAATAACCATGGGGTAGAGGTGGAGTTGAGTGGTGACATCATTGATAGTAAAGGATGGTTATGGAGTGCCGGTGTCAACGCAACCTTTCTCCGTTCTGAGGTGAAAGAGTTGTATGGCGGTGCGGACATTATCTGGTACGACCCCACCAGTAGCGACAGCCGTGCGCAATATGTATACCGGGAAGGTCAGTCCACGCTGGCTTTCTATGGATACGAATGGGCAGGTGTGGACAAGACCAACGGCAAGAACGTCTACTATGTAAATGACCCCAAGAATGGCAAGGCCGGAGATTTTGAGTATAACGGACGCGGAGCTACTTATGACTATAACAATGCCAACTACACCATCATCGGCAATGCCGTTCCCAAAGTGTATGGGGGCATCAATACCTCGGTCTCCTACAAAGGCATAGCCCTTTCGTTGGGCTTTACCTATAAGATAGGAGGAGACTTGTACGATGGAGCCTACATGGATGTGGCCGACGACGGTTATTATTGGGAGCGTATCCGTGCTAAAAGCTACTACAACAACCTTTGGACGCCAGACCATACGAACGGTACAGAGCCCCGTATCGAAGGTGTAGACCTCGATGACCCGCAACAATACAGCAGCCGCCACTTGTTCAATGCCAGTTATCTGCGCTTGAAGAATCTCTCATTGGCCTATACGCTGCCCAAAGCCATGACCCGCAAAGCTTTCATCGAGAATGCCCGTCTTTTCTTCACTGCCAGCAACCTTTGGACAATAGCCAAATACAAGGAGGCAGACCCCGAAGTGAGCGAATACGGCACACGTGGTTGGGAAACCCCTATCGGAAAAACATTTGTCGTTGGCGTTGAATTGAAATTTTAATGAACTGGAGGAACTAACAATGAAAAAGATATATCATTTATTGGCACTTGTGATACTTGGTGTGCCTTTACATTCACTTCGTGTGACGATTTTCTGGATATGCAGCCCACCAACTCCGGAAATGCAGAAGGTGCTGTCGGTACGGTAGCCGATGCGCAGGTGGTTATCAACGGTGTGATGAGTGCGATGACCTCATCGTCCTATTACGGCAGAAACCTTTTTATGTACGGTGATGCCAAGGGCGGTGACCTCACGATTTTTGCTGCCGGACGCGGACTGGATGCATTCTATACGTTCAACCACACTTCCAACAGCAATACTTATTCCGGTTTCTGGAGCCGTGGATATTACTGCATTCTGCAGGTCAACACCTTGTTGAGCAACATTGAGAAGCTGGAAGAATCGGGCAGTATGGAAGACTTTTCCGAAGCCAAAGGGCAGGCGTTGACTCTGAGGGCGCTGTTCTATTTCGATTTGGTCCGTCTCTACGGGCTTCCTTACAATTACAACAAAACCTCTTATGGAGTTCCCAATGTAACCGAGCCGCTTACGGTGAACGCCCAGCCCACCCGTGCTACTGTGGAGGAGAACTATCGCCAGATTCTGCAGGACTTGTCGGACGGGGCGGCCCTGCTTGCCAAGAAGAAGACAAAGCAGAGCGGATATGCGGACTATTACACCAACATAGCCCTGCAAGCGCGTGTGAAACTCTATATGGAAGATTATGACGGTGCTTTGAACGCTGCCCGGGAGATTATAGAAAGCGGTGTGTACAAACTGTATGAGCCTGCCGATTGGACGGCTTCCTGGAGCAAGCAGTTTGGTTCCGAGTCCATCTTTGAGCTGGGCATCACCACTGAGGAATCAGACCTGGGAACTTCTTCTTTGGGCTTTTACCTGATGCGCTACGGACAGTTGAAGAATGCCATGGGCTGGTATCTTGCCAGCGATTATTTCCTGAACCGTCTGGGTGAGGACGAGACGGATGTGCGTTGGGGAATCATGGACAACGATGAATACTGGGTGGACAATGAGATTGAACGCAAGGGAGCCTGCTACAAGTATATGGGCAGTACCACCCTGGCAGGTGACGGCAAGGCAACCAATACAGCCGTCAATATCAAGATAATCCGTCTTTCCGAGATATATCTGATTGCCGCCGAAGCAGCCTTGCACTCCACGAAGCAGGAAGCAGGCGCAGATGCCGCCGCCGGTTACCTGAATGAAATCCGCAGGCGTTCTCCCGGACTGGCACCGGCCACTGCCGCTACCATTACCGATGATATGATTCTGGACGAGCGCAGCAAGGAGCTTTTTGGTGAAGGACAACGCTTCTTCGACATGATGCGTATGGGCAGAACCATCGAATTCAACGACGATTTTCAAGATATTCCGGTGAGTCACCGTGGAAAAACAATCGACCGTACTTTCGAGAAGATTGTGCTTCCCATTTCGCAGGATGAGATAAATGCCAATCCGGCATTGGAGAGCCAGCAGAATCCGGGATATTAGTCGTTCCCTGCTGTCTATTGTTTGCTACTCCTTGTATATCAGGGAGGTATTTTGCCAACAAGTTGTCACTGCCTTGGCAAACTTTTGCCACGCCTATGGCAAAGTTTTGCCAACGCGGTGGCAAAGTCTTGCCAATGGGAAGGCAAAACCTTGTCATAGGCGTGGCAAGAAAAGCGGAAAAAGGTGCCTTTGATGAATTTCTTTGATAAAATGAGACGGTAATACCTTGATATTCCACAAAAATACTATTTATTGGTTCGAAATTTCTATTCTTTTTTTCTGAATCGGCTTATCTTTGCTTTCGTAGAAACCAATAAAAAGTTATAATACTATGAGAAGATTTTTCCTCATATCGTCATTCTTGACGTTGTTTGCAATCGGAAGCTCGGCGCAATGGAAGCCGGCAGGTGATAAAATCAAAACGGACTGGGCATCCCAGATCAATCCCGCGAATGTGTTGCCCGAATATCCTCGTCCCATCATGGAACGGAGTGACTGGAAGAACTTGAACGGACTGTGGAATTATGCCGTTATAAATAAAGGTGAGCATCTTCCGGCAGAGTTCGAAGGGCAGATACTTGTTCCTTTTGCCATCGAATCCTCCTTGTCCGGAGTTGGAAAAAGAATCAATGAAAACCAGGAACTGGTCTACCAGCGCAGTTTTGATATTCCTTCTGCTTGGAAGGGAAAACAAGTGCTGTTGCACTTTGGTGCTGTCGACTGGAAAACGGATGTATGGGTGAATGATGTGAAAGTAGGCAGCCATACGGGGGGATTTACTCCGTTCTCCTTCGATATTACTGCCGCCCTTTCTGGCAAAGGCAATAATCAGTTGGTCGTAAAGGTTTGGGACCCGACGGATAAAGGACCTCAACCCCGTGGAAAGCAGGTCAGCAATCCGGAAGGTATCTGGTACACTCCCGTAAGCGGTATCTGGCAGACGGTATGGATGGAGCCGGTTGCCGGAAAACATATCGAGAATCTCCGTATCACCCCCGATATTGACCGTAATCTGCTGACAGTGAAGGCAGAATTGAATAGGGCATGCCCTTCCGACTTTGTGGAAGTGAATGTGTATGACGGCAATCAACTGGTAGCCACCGGCAAAAGTATCAATGCAGAGCCGGTGGAGGTGTCCATGCCCCGGAATGCCAAGTTGTGGAGTCCGGATTCCCCCTTCCTCTATACGCTGAAAGTGACTCTGAAAAGCGGAGGCAAGGTAGTGGATAAGGTGGACAGCTATGCTGCCATGCGTAAGTACTCCACCCGTCGTGACGCGGATGGCATCGTACGCCTGGAACTAAATAACGAGGCTTTGTTCCAGTTTGGACCGCTGGACCAGGGTTGGTGGCCCGACGGACTGTATACAGCTCCCACAGACGAGGCTTTGCTGTATGATGTACAGAAGACGAAAGATTTCGGTTTCAATATGATTCGCAAGCATATCAAGGTGGAACCGGCACGTTGGTACACACACTGTGACCGTTTGGGTATCATCGTATGGCAGGATATGCCGAGCGGTGACCGTAATCCGGAATGGCAGAACCGCCGCTATTTCGACGGAACAGAACTGAAACGCTCCGCCGAATCCGAAGCCTATTATCACAAGGAATGGAAGGAAATAATGGATTGTCTCTACTCTTATCCGTGTATCGGTACATGGGTACCGTTCAACGAAGCCTGGGGGCAGTTCAAGACGGTAGAGATAGCCGAATGGACGAAACAGTATGACCCGACCCGCCTGGTGAATCCGGCAAGTGGCGGTAACCATTATACTTGCGGTGACATGCTCGACCTCCACAACTATCCCCAACCGGAAATGTATCTGTATGATGCACAGCGTGCCACGGTTTTGGGTGAGTATGGCGGCATTGGCCTTGTCTTGAAAGACCATATCTGGGAACCGAACCGCAATTGGGGATATGTTCAGTTCAACTCTTCCAAAGAAGTGACTGATGAGTACGTGAAATATGCCGATATGCTGTATCAGATGATAAAAAGAGGTTTCTCGGCAGCCGTCTATACACAGACCACGGATGTGGAGGTGGAAGTGAACGGTCTGATGACTTACGACCGCAAGGTGATAAAGCTGGATGAGAAACGCGTGAAAGAGATAAATACACGTATCTGCAATTCACTTAAGAAATAGGGGCATTTACAATTTACCATTTACAAAGTACAATTTGGCTGCGCTGTCATCTGCATAGTTAAATTGTACTTTGTAAATGGTAAATTGTACATTAAAAATGTTGTTATGAAACGATTGATTATAAAGCTTTTCCTTAGTCTGTGCCTATGGGCGGTATTGCCGGTCTGTGCGCAGGATGCTGTTCATTACTATTTCAGAACGATGGATATCCGGAACGGTCTTTCGCAGAACACCGTGTATCAGATTTTGCAGGATAGGAAAGGCTTTATGTGGTTCGGAACCAAGGACGGTCTGAACCGTTATGACGGATTGTCTTTCCGTATTTACAAGAAAGAGAACTCCGGTTTAGGCAAGAATTTCATAACCGCGCTCTACGAGGACCGCCGGGGCAATATCTGGATTGGTACCGATGGGGGAGTCTTTATTTACGACCCGGTACTGGATTCCTTTACCGCTTTCGATGAGGCCAGTGATAACGGCAATATCATCAGGGATTTCGTCACCATGATTGGAAGTGACGAGGACGATAATATCTGGATATAAACCAGGGGTTGTTCTGCTATAAACCGGATGAAGGGAGGTTGCTGAACCATCTGCACGATTCGGGACTGCCCAATGTAACCCGCTTTTGGCTGAATGGGAATACGTGTTGGCTGGCCTTGTATGCGGATAATCTTTACTATACGAAAGCTGACTTTGAAACTCCTCTGCAGCCTTTCAAGGATGCGGAAGGAAATGAGATTTTCAAGAATGATATTATCAACTGGCAGGTCAGCGGACCCCATAACTGCGTGTATATCGCTTCGCTGAACGGGTTGACAGAGATAAATCAGACTACAGGCAAGACGCGGAAGCTGCTGAACACCTATGTGAGGGCTTTGCAGTTCAAATCTGACAACGTGCTGTGGGTGGGCGCAGAGTCCGGTTTGTATATTTACAATCTGACGAATGACAAGATTACCCATTTGACCGTTCCCGACCAGGATGATTCGTATGCATTGTCGGACAATGCCATTTATTCGCTCTGCTGCGACAAGGAGAACGGCATGTGGATAGGGTCTTATTTCGGTGGAGTGAACTATTGCCCTTATCAGTGGACTTATTTCGAGAAGTTCTATCCGAGAGACAATCTCAGGCATTTCGGCCGTCGTGTACGGGAAATCTGTGAAAGTAATGATGGCACCTTGTGGATAGGTACCGAAGACAAAGGCTTGTTCAATTACAATCCGGAAAACGGAAAGATAGAGCCTTTTGAGCATCCGGCCATTTATCAGAATGTCCACGGCCTTTGCCTGGACGGGGATGATTTGTGGGTAGGTACGTTCTCCGGTGGTCTGAATCGGGTGAATCTTCGGACCAGGCAGGTGAAACATTATGCCAAGGGTGAGAGTGAGAATTCCATGGTCGCCAATGACGCCTTTACCATTTGCAGGACCACTACGGGAGACGTGTGGATAGGCACCACGTCCGGTCTGTTGAAGTACAATCGCTCCACAGATGACTTTACCCGGATTCCTCAGCTGAAGAATATGTTTACTTATAACATTCTGGAGGACTTCAACGGAAATCTGTGGTTTGCTACTTTTTCTAATGGAGTGTTCTGCTACAATGTAAGAAGCCAGCAGTGGAGGAATTATCTGTCTAATGAGAATGATTCGACCTCTCTTCCCTACAATAAGGTAATCAGTATCTACGAAGACAGCAGGAAGCGTCTGTGGTTCATGACGCTGGGTGAGGGCTTCTGCCGCTACAATCCGGAAACGGACAATTTTACCCGTTATGACATGTCGAAAGGATTTCCGAGTAATACCATCTACAAGATGGTCGAGGACAAGCGGGGTAACTTATGGATTACTTCCAATTATGGTCTGGTCTGCTTCAATCCCGATACGGAGAGCAAACATGTCTATACCACGGCAAACGGGCTGCTGAGCAACCAGTTTAATTTCCAGTCCGGTTACATTGACAAGAAGGGACGCATCTATTTAGGTAGTATCAACGGATTCATAGCCTTTGACCCGGAAACTTTTAGAACACTTTTCTCCCTCCCGTAGTGATTACAGATTTTTATCTGTTCAACAAACGGCTTTCGGTGGATAGTCCGGATTCTCCTTTGGAGAAGAGCATCACCTATGCGGATGAGATAGAGCTGGATGCCGACCAGAATTCTTTCTCTTTTCAGGTTGCGCCCTGAGTTACCAGGCACCCGAAATGAATGGTCTTGAATGTAAGCTGGAAGGCTTTGACCGCGACTGGTATACGGTAGGACGGAATTCCATCATCAACTATTCAAACCTTCCTTATGGAAGCTATACATTGCGTATAAAAGGTTCCAACAGCGATGGCAAGTGGAACGCGACGGAACGTGTGCTCGACATCCATATTCATCCTCCTTTCTATCTCTCCACCTGGGCGTATGCTGTTTATACGGTATTGGCGTTATGCTCACTGGCTGCTGTAATTATCTATTTCAGAAAACGGACCCGGCAGAAGCATCAGCAGGCTATGGACAAGTTTGAGCGGGAAAAGGAACGGGAGTTATATGCTGCGAAGATAGACTTCTTCACGAATGTGGCGCATGAGATACGTACACCGCTTACACTGATAAAGAGTCCGCTCGAGAATGTACTGGCTTCCCGTTCTGTTTCGGATGACATCAGGGATGATTTGGAGACCATGGAACTGAATACCAACCGGCTGCTCGACTTGGTGAACCAGTTGCTGGACTTCCGGAAGACGGAGACGCAAGGCTTCCAATTGAATTTTGTGGAATGTGACGTGTCTGAGCTCTTACAAAAGACGTATAAGCGTTTCAAGCCTTTGGCACGTGAAAGGGGCTGGCATTGAGTATAGAGACTCCCGAAAGCTTGTATGCTTCGGTTGATAGGGAAGGGCTTACCAAGATTATCAGCAATCTGCTGACCAATGCGATAAAGTATTCGGAGACCTATATACGCATCAGGCTATATTCGGAAGGTGAAAGACTGCTGCTTTCTGTATGCAATGACGGCCTTGTCATTCCGGTAGAGATGCGCGAGGAGATTTTCAAGCCGTTCATCCAGTATAAAACCGGTACCTTGCGCTCTGTGCCCGGCACCGGTATCGGGCTTGCACTTGCCCGTTCATTGGCCGAACTCCATGAGGGTACGTTGTGCATGGAAGATTCGATGGAGAACAACTGTTTCCTGCTGTCACTTCCGCTGAAGCACGAGCAGACGGTGGCCATGGAGCATAAAGAACCGGTAACGGGCGGGGAACCCTCTGAAGAAAGTGGTACAGGTACTGCCTTGGAACAGCACCGGTATACTCTTTTTGGTGGTGGAAGACAGTCTGGAAATGCAGGCATTTGTTGTGAAACAGCTCTCTTCGGAATATCGTGTGCTGACTGCCGTGAATGGGGTGGAAGCTTTGAAGGTGTTGAAGGAACATACTGTAAATCTTGTCATTTCAGACATTATGATGCCCGAGATGGATGGATTGGATATTTGCATCCGAAAGCCAACAATTTATAATACTATGACCCTATGCCTATGACGTAACAAATCCTAATCAATGTTCTATGATTGGCAGAAGTGACTAATCACTTTCTGCGGTGTATTTAAAAGCGGACGTTAGTTTCCGCATAGTTTTAAAATCTAATTCTATCAAAAATGATCAAGAAAATCTTATTCTTATTCTTTGTTGTATTTGCAGCTACCGCTTATTCACAGGATGTAGCCATAACCGGTACGGTAACAGATACAAATGGTGAGCCTTTGACAGGTGTGAATGTGGTGGTAAAAGGTACTACTACGGGTGCCATTACCGATATTGACGGTAATTTCTCAGTGAGTGGAAAAAAAGGAAGTACACTCGTTTTCTCTTATATCGGTATGCTTAGTCAGGAGGTAGTCTATAAAGGGACTACTATGCGCGTAGTGATGAAGGACGATGCAAAAGCGCTGGAAGAAGTGGTTGTCATCGGTTATCAGACCGTGAAGAAGTCCGACTTGACTGGAGCGGTTGCCGTTGTTGATACCAAGGAAATGAAGAAAAGCGCTGCAGGAACACTGGTCAGCCAGATGCAGGGTTTGGCAACCGGTATTAACGTACGCAGTAGCGGTAGGGAGTACAGCGCTTTGCTGAATGTGACTACGATGGATAACGAAGTATTGAGTTTGACTAATAGAGACTATATTGATTCTGGTCGGCAAGAACTGAACCGGGCAGATCTTTGGCTGAATTTTATTTGAGAAAAACAGACGGTATCTTCAAGACGCAAGAACAGATTGATAATTATGTGACATCTACGGGTACCCCCATTATGATTGAAGGAAAACGTCCTCAATTGGGAGATGTTAAGTATCTTGACTTGGATGACAATGGAGAAATTACTGATGCTGACCGTGATTATTGCGGTAGCCCCTGGGCCAAGATGCAAATGTCATTGGTATTCAATGCAGAATGGAAGAATTTCGATTTCAGTATGATGTGGAACGGTCAGTTCGGTAATAAGATATATAACGTATCCCGTTGGCAAGGACGTCTGTTTGCAGACAACTCCAACTATATCCGCTTTGAAAAGGGTGAAGAGCCTTACCAGGTGAATCCGTTTCTTGGAAAATGGTTCTTATTTCGCATGAAGAACATCTCTATCGGTTATAACTTTAAGCAGAAATGGCTGACCAACTTGGGTGTTGAGAAACTTCGTCTGTATGCTACCGGCAGCAATCTGATTACTATCACCGGATATTCCGGTCTGGACCCTATTTCAAAGGGTGCGAATTCCGTTTGGAACAGTGG
>VOFG01000360.1_pt1 | contig 117716 bp, 175 predicted proteins | sample 5384171 | NCBI WGS metagenome assembly VOFG01 (sample SAMN12384726, study PRJNA508395) | human gut metagenome | isolation source: healthy gut F | host: Homo sapiens
ATTGATTTATATGATAAGATATAAATCTACATCATCGTCCAAATGTTAAATGGATTGGCATTGATACTTTTTCAATGCCGATCCTTAAAAAAAGATATATTATGAGATTTTTTAGTTTTGTAAAAATAGGATTCATTTGCGTTTTATTCTTTTTGTTTGCTTGCAGCAAACATTCAAGTACTGTGCCGACTTTTTCAGTCGATGTACAGCAAAGAGATAGTATAGAGCATTTCTTTTCCGGTTATGATTATGTCATGTTGGAGACAAACGAAAATGCTTTATTAGGAAATGTTGAAAAATGAAAGTTGATTCCTCCGTGATAGCCGTGCAAGATAAAGGAAGAATTCTTTTGTTTCAGCATGATGGCAAGTTCATTACAAAGATAGATAAGTTGGGACGCGGTGCCGGAGAATATTTGTCTGTGGAGGATTTTTGTGTTAAGGATTCATTGGTGTATATATTGTCACGTGCCCAAAGGCGTATTTTGGTCTATGATTGGAAAGCTACTTTTGTAGATAAGATAGATTTAGATGACTGGTATCAACATTTTGAGATAGTGGATGACAAGTTGATGTTTCTTTCTTCGGAAAATTCTAATGAGAAACAGTATGATTTTGTGGTGTTCAATTATGCCAAGTCGGAAGATATGAATATGTTTTCCCCATTCGAGAATAATGAGGGATAACCTTCAAAAACTTTACCCCATTTAGTGGTACTTTTAATGGTGGGTATTATGTACTTCGTCCTTTGACTATACCGTATATAGGTTAAGCAGAACCGAATTTGAACCTTATTGTCTGTTTGAGTTCAATACCAAGGAACAAATCGAGCAAGGAGCGGCTTTGGTAGATTTGTATGATAAGACATCCAATAAAAAATGTAGTACAGTATTTAGGAAGTTATGAAGAATATAATGGTTCTATATATCTGACTTTTACATTGTTCGAGGAAAAACATGGTATCGGTACTTATGTGTATAAGGTCGAATCAGATGGAAAGAATCTATTAATGAAGATTTATGAGAACTTTTTCTGATAAATATCCTTATATATCTGCCCCTTATGGTGTTTATGATGGAGCTTTTTTATTCGATTCGTCCGGCATTGGACATATTGAATATAGAAGAAATGTACGGCCTTTCTTTGTTTCATGATAAAGGGTTGACGGAAGAAAGTAATCATGTGGTATTCTTCCATAAATTGAAATAATATATGAGGTATACAGGTGTTTTATTGTTGCTGACCGCTCTTTGCTTCGTATCGTGTACGGGGAAGAAAGACTTTAAGGATGGTATCGTGCAGTTGCAGTCCCGTCCGGTTTCGCTATCCTTAGATAAGATGCGTTGCATGTGGAATGGTAAAGACACGGTAGTCAGTAAGGAGAGATATGACACGGACTTTAAGTTGGTGGTCTACTCCGATACGGCAGCATGTTCTTCTTGTGGGTTAAAAACAATGTACTTGTGGGACGGGCTGATTCATGATTTGGAATCCTATGGAAAGAGTGTGTCGCTCTGTTTTATCTTCATGCCGTTGCAAAAAGATTTGGAAGAGTTCTATTTCACCATGAGAACGATGGCTCCGTTGCTTCCTGTGCATGTGGATACGGCAGGTGTCTTCATCCGAGAGAATCCCCATATTCCGAGAGAAGCCGTATACCATACCTTCCTGTTGGACAAAGATAACCGTGTCGTGTTGGTGGGAAATCCATCAAGAAGTGAGAAGATAAAAGAAATGTTTTGGCAAATCGTGGAAGAAAAGTTAGGCAAACGAGAATAATATGAAACGCATAATCCGTCATATTCCTTCGTTACTGTTAGGTGCGTGCTTCGTGGCCTCCGGTTGGCTGAAAGGCGTGGACCCTTACGGCACGTCATTGAAGTTGTCGGAGTATTTCCGCGTGTGGGGTTGGAGCGGCTTTGTGGCCGACCATCCCTTGGCATGGTCGGTGTGTCTCTGTGCCGGGGAGTTGTGCATGGGGCTGCTCCTGCTCTCGGGCGTGTTCCGCAAGGCGGTGGCTTGGGGGTACGGTGGCAGTGATGTCTGCCTTTACCGCGCTGACGGCTTGGCTGGCTTTCTCGCCTGTGGGGATGTCGGTGCAGGATTGCGGCTGTTTCGGCGATGCTTTCACGTTGGGGCACGGGGCTACGCTGCTGAATAACGTGTTGCTGTGGGCTTTGGCGGTCTGGCATTTGTGGGTAGTGCGTGCGGAAACTTGGCACGGCCTGAAAGGATGGCGTACGACTGCTTGCTGTGCGGTCTTCTCTTTGGCAGTTCCCCTTTACTCGGCGGTCTGGCTTCCCCGGTGGATTTTGCCTTTCGGCCGTGGGGCGGCCCTGTCCGCCGTGCCGGGCTTCGGAGTGTACGACGGACGTTATGAAGAGGTGACGGATTCGTTGATGGAGGTGTCCGGGTCAAAGCCCTTGGTGGCGGTGGTGTCGCGGCGCACGCTTACGGCGGACGACCTTCGCAAGCTGTCCGGCTTTCGTGCCGAAGCCGGGGCGGGGCGCATCTCCCTCTGCCTGTGGATGCTTCCCGGCCTGAACGGCGGGGCGGGTATGGATGTTTTCTATACGGACGAGGTGACGCTGAAGTCGCTGCTGCGTGCCGAGGTTGGTTTCGTGGTGGTGGACGGGGCATCGTTCGTGCCAAGCGAAACTTGTCGGTGTTCCGTCCGGCACGGTTCGGCCGGAGCGTCATGGTGGGGAGATGACGGAAGAGGACGCAGGCCTGCCGTGGCGTTACGGCGTTTGCGTGTTGGCGGGTCTGGCGGTGATGGTCTGGGTGCGCCGCAAGGAAATGGAGGGCGGACGATGAAGGCGGCATGGGGCGTGGCGTATAAGGTGGCGTGCGGCGTGTGCCTCGTGTGGTTGGCCGTCGTGTTGGGCGTGGCCGTGCACTACGGTTGGCGTGCCTTGGTGGCCGACACGTTCGTCATCCCGTCGGACTCGATGTCGCCCACGAATGTTAATGATTTGTAAATACACTTTCTCTTTGTGCTTTTGGGGCGGCATGTTCGTACATAGGTAAAAAAGTAGAAGGTAAAATGGAAAAAAGTTACAAAAAAGAAAATGGAGGCTAAACCGCCACGTATGGCTGCTACCAAGGGATGGACAGTGCGGAAATGCGCGGGTTGTATGTGGCTTACGAATTATTTACCATAGGACGCTATGGTTATCAGGGGGCGATGGATTCCTCTACTTTATGTTAAAGAATTAGGTATTTTCTCTCTTTCAAACGTATAATATATGTAAGGGGGTTTAGCAGGCGGTGCTTCCTTTAATGAGAAATCTTAATATTAATTAACTGAATAGAAGAAAAATATGAAAAAAGATTGCATGTTTGTTAAGTTTGTGCGTATGTCTCTTTGTTTGTTGCAAAGACGACGTGGAGGCTGTGTTGCAGGTGGCCGGGGACAACCGTCCGGAGTTGGAAAAGGTCTTGTCGCATTATCGTGACGAACCGTTGAAGTTACGTGCCGCCCGTTTTCTGATAGAGAATATGGATGCCCATTATTGTTATGGCGGGAAAGCCGTGGACGGTTACTATCATGACATGGACAGTTTGTTTACCCATAAGGAGGGTGACCGTGGATTTTGGAATACGCAGTATGACAGTATCCTCAATCTTTACGGAAACGGTATGAATGCCGATGTCAAGCATAGATTATATGATGTGGCACATCTGAAGTCCGATTTCCTGATTGCGTCTATCGATAGTGCATTTAACGTGTGGAGGCGTAATTGGAACAAACAGTACGGCTTCGATGTATTTTGCCGCTACGTGTTGCCCTACCGTGTGGGAGAAGAGCGTCCGGACAACTGGCGTGCTGAGTTCGCCATGTCTCCGGGCGAAGTGGCCGATTATGAACGCTACACCGACAATTATTCTTATGCCTATAACATGGCCAATACCCGTTTGCAATGGATTCGTTCCACCATTTTTTATCCTTCCTGTTTCCTCCCGGATTTTCCTTTGTCCATGTTGGGGCATCTTAAATTGGGCACGTGTAAGGAATATGCCCATCTTTGCGTGGCCCTGCTCCGCACGGCGGGTATTCCTTCGGCTGTGGATTTTGTTCCGCAGTGGGGCAACCGTTCCTTGGGGCACGAATGGTGCGCTGTGTTGTTGGGCGAAGGGGTAACCATTCCGTTTGCACGGGAGAACGGTTGGGCGAACATTTCGCCAAACGCAAGGGAAGACCGTTTGCCCAAAGTGTTCCGGCAGACCTTTGAAAAACGTCCGGAATCCTTGCGGATGATAGCCCGCGAGGATGAGATGTTGCCCAAAGTGTTCGACACGCCTTGCATCGCCGACGTGACGGACGAATACATGGAAACTTCCGACGTGACGGTCTGTCTCGAACATCCGGAGTTGGCCGGTTCGCGTTTTGCCTATCTGGCTGTTTTCAACGACCGCGAGTGGAAAATTGTGCATTGGGGGCGCATCTGCGGAAAGCGTGCCGTGTTCAAGTCCATGGGACGTGGGGTGGTTTACCTTCCGGTGTATTACGGCAAGTCCGGCATGCTGCGTGCAGGCGATGTTTTCCTTTTGGACAAACACGGCCGGGTCCGTAGCCTTGAGCCGGACGAAACCGGAGGACGCACGTTGCGCCTGAAACGTAAATTCCGCGACGACCGTTCCAACCAATTCCTGCAAAGTGTCATAGGCGGCAAGTTCCAAGTGGCCAATCGCGAGGATTTCAGCGATTCGCTGACGGTACACGTGATTCCCAAACTGGAAGACAACCGTTATCATACGGTACAGCTTTCGTATGAAGGGGAATATAAATATTTCCGTTACCTTTCGCCCGACTGGTCGCGCGGCAACATGGCCGAGCTTTACACTTTCGATGCGGCAGGCGACACGCTGAAGCCCAAACGCCTGTTGGGCAATTTCCATGTGCGCCCGTGGTGTGGCGTGGAGAATCTTTTCGACGGTAACGTGCTGTCGTTCTATGATTCCCATGATGTGTACAATGTTTGGTACGGATGGGAAATGGAGCGTCCCGGCAAGATAGCCCGTATCCGTTTCCTTCCGCGCAACGATGATAATTTCATCCGCGAGGGTGAAGACTATGAGCTGCTCTATTGGAAACAGGGCCGGTGGGTCTCCTTGGGGCACAAGGAAGGGAATGCCGATGGGATTCTGACGTACGACCGTGCGCCGCCCGCGCCCTGTTCCTCTTACGCAACCATACGAAAGGGCATGAAGAGCGCATCTTCACTTATGAATCCGGCCGGCAGGTATGGTGGTGAGCGGACGGCTTGATGAGATTTTGAATTAACTTTTAAATCATAGATGACATGGGAAATTTGTTGGACAGATTCTGCATTGTATGTGGGATAGGAAAAATTTGGAAGGACAAGACAGACGTGCCTTTCGTTCCCGTAGTGGAAAATGCTGATTGTGATGTCTTGGTCGTGGATAGTAGGAAGAAGCTTCTGCTATATGGACGTTTACGGTATAAAATCCGCCGTCAGGTCGCTTTGGTATTGGAATATTTGCTTCGAAACCGACTCATACTATATTCTATACCGATTTGAATGGCATTCTCGGCGTGCCGGGTTATTTTGACGATTCACTTTGTTCCCGTCAACGGGTGCGTACGTTGAAGCGGGATTTGCGCAAGGCTTTGGAGGATTTGCCGTTCGATGTCGTGCGTTCCTCTGCCGATTGCCTGCGTTTGGTCAGGACGGACGGCCATCCTTTATAGAAAGGGAGGGTGGGACTGACAATATGTAATTTCAGCCTTGGCGAGAATGCGTTATTTCGGGTCGTTAGGTGGTGGCGGCGCGAAATAACGCATTCTCGCGCCTTCTCCGTTTTCCGGAAAGTCATCCATTTCTGTCTTTTTGCTTGCTTTTATGTGGATGCCTTGTAAGGGTATGCCGTGGGTTTTTCTTCAGTGGTATTGTCTTTATGCTCTTCCCTTTATATTTTGTCAGTCGTTTTATGACGGCTGAACCGTTTCAAATAGGTATTTCAAGTGCGTTTTCATGGCTTTTTTTCCGGTGTCTGTGGCCGCTCAAAGTTGTTATTCTTGTTGTTTTTCGTTTTTCTGCTGAGAATGATTTTCCGCTTTCAGCCAAATGATTTTTATTCGGCTTGTATTTTCGTGAAAATGTGCGCATGTCGTGTGCCGGTATGCCCTGAAATATTGCTTTTGTGGGCTGTAATTTAGTGTAGTTTGTGCTTTTCTCGTTATTTTCTTTTGCTCAAAACCATATTTTTCTTTCGATTGGAAATGAAAAAATGTCTTTTTGCTTGCTTTTTGTTTTGCGTTTAAGGTTATTTAACCGTATTGTAAAATAGGCTGTATATTAATGAATTGCGAAAAATGCTCACGTTTTTGCTCACGTTTTTTAAATTTGTTCACGTTGCTCACGTTTTTGCTCACGCTAAATATTTGGGGAGATTGGGATTTGTTTGTTATTTAGCGACAGAATTAAGAAAAGAAGAATCGGTATGAATATTTCTGCCGATAATTATTAATTTAAAAAATAAAAAGATGAAAAAAATTATTTTTTCTTTTGTAGCTTTGTTGACAGCGTCAGCAGGCTATGTAGGTTATTCTGTTTATAACGATATGCAGAATCCGTAACCTTGAGAACTTCTATTTGACTGATGTCGAAGCACTGGCTACAGGCGGCGAAAGTGGAGGTGAGTATATTAACTGTTTTTTGTTCTCTTACGACAGACCAAGTATGTTCTACCTTGAATAAAAATGGTTCGAAATGTGCAGCCGGAGAAAATGTAAAATGTTGGGACTACAATGCTAATTGTGCTGGATAAAGAATGAAGAGGGAAAGAGTGGGATTGTTTTTCCTTCTCTTTCCTTTAATTTAATTTTATAGTCTTTATATGAAAAATATATTATTATTTTTTATTGCGGTTTTTATCGTGTCAAGTTGTTCCACGAAAAGAAAAGGCAATTTTCGGTTACAAGCTGATTCTAAACAGAATGTAACTATAACTTCATTGGAGATAGATAGTGTTTTATTGATTCCGTAACGACTTCTTTTGTAGTTAGTTCCGGAATGTGTGACAGTGCGGTTTATGTGATAGATAATTACTTTTGCACTTTGTGCCGCTTTGATTTAAACGGTAAGTTTGAAGATAGAAAATTAGGAACAGGACGAGCTAGAAATGAAACAACCATAGGTCGTATTGCTACATTCATTCTTTTTTGGCTGACGGAGATTGGTTTTATATGATTACAATGCTGGATATTATATTTATAACAAAGATTTTTTGTTAGAAGATTATTTCCGGGTTGTCTATGAACAAACTAATAATGATGGAAGTTACGATCGTGACAATTTGTATGAAGATCCATATTCCTATACTCCGGTTTATAATGATAATGTTTGTCGATCGTATGGTAATAATATCTATTTTAAAGTACATTTGGCTTTTCCTAACTGTAATTATATATATACTACAGATGAACAATTAAGAAAAGGAGCCAATATATTGGAGACTAATCTGGAAAAAGAAGTTTGGGGAGGATACTTTCTGTGGGTTATCCAATGGGGTATTATACCAACAGTTTAGATAAAGCTATATTTTCAACTGTGAATTTTGACATCTCACAGAAAGGAAATTTTCTACGTTACTTATGAAGCTGATACTTTAATCTATCAATATGATAAAGATTATAATGAACAAATGTGCTTTGGATTTTCTGGAAAGAATATGGATTTGGATTATGTTACTATAAATACACTGTCAGAATCTAGGAAAAACTGGAGAAATGAGCGTCAAACCAAGGGGTATTATAATTGGTTGGAGTATGTGGACGAAACAGATTTGTTGTTCCGTTCTTACCAAAAGGGAGAAACTCAATCAACTGACGGGCTGCAAATATATAAAGATGGTGTGCTTCTTGGAGACGTAAGTGTACCTAAAGGGTTAAGAGTGATGGGATATGTTGCACCGTATTACTATTCGTATGTCATTGCGGATGAAGAACGTGAAATCATGTATATGTATCGTTTTAAGTTATGAATAAGAAAGTCATTTGGATATTCATCAGTTTGCTTGTCTTAGTTTGGGGATTTTTCTTGTTTTGGAGATTGACTTCCAAAGAAAGGAGTATGTCGGTTATGCTTTCCGCCCAGGAGGATGTAGAAAAACTTTCCGAAAGAGAACTTCCATTGACAGACCTTCGTATAAAAGAGAAAATCATTAAATTGAATGCCGTAAAGGTTGGAGAGGTGGTAAAGGCTTATTATACGTTATACAATACAGGAAAGAACCCTTTGTTTATAGAATATGTGAATCCGGATTGTAGTTGTACTGGATATGAAGTGAGTGATAGTATTACTTTACCCGGAGATTCTTTACAAATTATCCTGAAGTTTAATTCTAAGGGTAAAGTGGGTATGAATTTCATGAATACTGTTGTGAAGGCCAATACCTCCACGGCTTTATATAAACTCGGTTTTGTGGTAAATGTTTTAGAATAATATGAAACGTATAATCCGTCATATCCCATCCTTGCTGTTAGGCGCGTGCTTCGTGGCCTCCGGTTGGCTGAAAGGCGTGGACCCTTACGGCACGTCTTTGAAACTGTCGGAGTATTTCCGCGTGTGGGGTTGGATCGGCTTTGTGGCCGATCATCCCTTGGCCTGGTCGGTGTGTCTCTGTGCCGGGGAGTTGTGCATGGGGCTGCTCCTGCTTTCGGGCGTGTTCCGCAAGGCGGTGGCCTGGGGTACGGTGGCGGTGATGTCTGCCTTTACCGCACTGACGGCTTGGCTGGCTTTCTCGCCCATGGGGTTGTCGGTGCAGGATTGCGGCTGCTTCGGCGAGGCTTTCACGTTGGGGCACGGGGCTACGCTGTTGAAAAAAACGTGTTGCTGTGGGCTTTGGCAGTCTGGCATCTGTGGGTAGTGCGGACGGAGTCTTGGCACGGCCTGAAAGGATGGCGCACGGCTTCCTGCTGTGCGGTCTTCTCCTTGGCAGTTCCCCTTTACTCGGCGGTGTGGCTTCCCCCGGTGGATTTCCTGCCTTTCGGCCGTGGGGCGGCCCTGTCCGCCGTGCCGGGCTTCGGAGTGTACGACGGACGTTATGAAGAGGTGACGGATTCGTTGATGGAGGTGTCCGGGTCAAAGCCTTTGGTGGCGGTGGTGTCGCGGCGCGAGCTTACGGTGGACGACCTTCGCAAGCTGTCCGGCCTTCGTGCCGAAGCCGGGGCGGGGCGCATCTCCCTCTGCCTGTGGATGCTTCCCGGCCTGAACGGCGGGGCGGGTATGGATGTTTTCTATACGGACGAGGTGACGCTGAAATCGCTGCTGCGTGCCGAGGTTGGTTTCGTGGTGGTGGACGGGGGTATCGTGCGTGCCAAGCGAAACTTGTCGGTGTTCCGTCCGGCACGGTTCGGTCGGAACGTCACGGTGGGGGAGATGATGGAAGAGGACGCAGGTCTGCCGTGGCATTACGGCGTTTGCGTGTTGGCGGGTCTGGCGGTGATGGTCTGGGTGCGCCGTAAAGAAACGGAGGGCGGACGATGAAGGCGGCATGGGGCCGCGCTCTGCATGTCGTTGGACTTTACGGAATGCGGGTGGAAAGCGTGCACACATGGGAGGTGGATGCACAACGTTGAATAGAGGGGATGTTAGGGGGCTGTTCATTATGAATAGGTCTAAAAAAACAAGGAAAAAAAATACATGATGTTTCAAATTGGCAATAATCTGTAACAAACGATAAAAAGCAGAAACTATATCCACGTGTTAATTTTGTGCCATTCTAATAAACAAAAAAGGAATTAATGGAAACGAAAAGAAAAACTATTTGAGGGTACTGCTTGAAGTGTTTGGTTCGTGGCAGCATGTACGACCGAACCGTCCCCGCTTGAATCAGCCCTGAGAGCCTCCGGCACAAATCGTCCGGAGCTTGAAAAGTACTGGCACATTACCAGAACGATAGCCTGAAACTTATGGCCGCCGAGTTTCTCATTGAAAACATGCCCTTCCACTTTAGCTATAGCGGGAAGGAGTTGGAAAAGTACCGCCATTATTTTGAACGCCTCCCCCACAGTTGGCGGGGGGCCCACGTTCGTCCGCGATTCCCTCGTGGAAGCGGAAGGTGCCTTCTGCATGGATTCCTTGTGACCGTGCCGGACGTAAAAGTGGTGAAAGCGGATTACTTGATTTGCAACATAGATTTGGCCTTCGAGGTGTGGCGCGGGCAGCCGTGGGGCAAGAACGTGTCGTTCCGCAATTTCTTGAATACGTCCTGCCTTACCGCGTAGGTACGGAGGAGATTTCCGACTGGCGTGAGGTCTTGTACGAACGTTACAACCCTTTTAGATAGTATACGTGCTACTCCGGACAGTGCGAATGTCTTGGCCGTGGCTCAGGCTCTGATGGATTCGTTGTCCGTAGCTCCGGTCCATTTTACCAGTGTGTTCCCCAAAGGGGCCTACCGTGGGGCCGGGACTGGTGGAATGGCGTTCGGGCAACTGCCGCGAGCTGACGGACTTGGTGACCTACGTGTTCCGTGCCGTTGGCATCCCTTGCGGGTGCGACAAGATGCTGATGCGCGGTGATAAGAATGTGGCCCATTATTGGAATTTCGTGGTGGACGAGTCCGATACCACTTATTTTGCCTCTATCGGGCATCAAAGCAAAAAGTTTGAGCGGGCAGACACTTATTGGGACCCGAAGGGGAAGGTATGGAGGAAACTTACAGCCTCAACCGTGCCCTGATGGATGATGCCGGGCATGACACGCTCAGTGTGCCCAAGGCGTTCCGTGAGCCATTGATGCGGGATGTGACGGCAGCGTATGCCGGTAAGATTAATTGGTCATTACGTATCAGTGCCGACAGTCTCGTCTTTCGCCCGCGCCGCAATGAAACGGTCTACCTCTGTATGTCGAGCCGTGGCGCATGGGTGCCCGTAGGCTTCGGGCATTTCGAGGACGACACGGTACGCATCGATGATGTGCAGGGCGCGGTGGTGTTCCGTTTGGCCGTATGCCGCAAGGGAGGCTTGTTGTCGCTTGGCTTGCCCTTCCTGCTTGACAAATATACTGGGGCGTGCGCTTCTTCCGTGGCAACGGGGGAAAAGCAGAAGGCCGTCATTCTACAGAAGTTCAAGGAAGACTTCCAGACCCACATGTTGGGTGGCGTGTTTGAGGCGGCCAACGACCCCGCCTTCCGACATCCCGACACCTTGCATGCTATCACGGAGCGTCCGCCTCGGTTGGTGAATCGCGTGTCTTTGCTACAGGCCAAGTTCTACCGCTATGTCCGTTATTACGGGCCGGAAACGAGGAACTGCAACATCGCCGAACTGGCTTTCTATGCCAATCCGGACGACACGTCTGCCTTGCGCGGCACGCTCATCAGCCCTCCCGGTGCCGGAGCCGGGAATTTCGTGAACCAGTTCAAGAACGTGTTTGACGGCGACCCGTACACATCGATGAACTACCGCGAGCCATCTGGGGGATGGGTGGGGTTGGACTTTGGCCGTCCCACTGCCATCGGACAGTTGGTTTATGTGCCGCGTAACCGCGACAATTTCATCCGCAAGGGCGACAGCTACGAGTTGTTTTACGCTTCTGAAAGGGGGTGGGAATCATTGGGTAGGCAGATTCCGGAAAGCGATTCGTTGGTATATGAGGTGCCTTGTGGTACCCTGCTTTACATCCGCAACCATACCCGAGGGGTGGACGACCGCATCTTCGAGATGGTGGACAGGCGGCAAAAGTTATGGTGAAATATGGTGGATGCGTCATGTAATAGCCTTAAAAACTAATGATATTACAAACCATAAATTATTTGATACATGGATGAAAATGCTTCAAGTACTTTTAGCCTTAACTTTGCGGTGGAATTAAGAAAAGAAAAATCGGTATGAATATTTCTGCCGATAATTAAAAAAATAAAATTATGAGTAAAAGAAAATTGTTCGCGCCTTTGATGGGCGCGGTGGTGTTGGGCTTATCGGCCTACGCCGGGTATCGCACGTATGATGCGTATGTTGAAAAGCAGGTCGAAAGCAATTTGATGTTGGAAAACATTGAGGCTTTGGCAAATGGTGGCGAAAGTTCTGGTGACTCTAATAGGTGGAGTGGGGAGATACCTTGTGAGAAAGCAGAAGGAAGTTACCGCGTTTGTACCTCAAATGGTACCGGTGAACCATGTTCTCCTGGAGGTTCCGTTACATGTAAATGTGGAATTAATTGCTAATGATTTTTTCAGGCCGGTTATTTCAAGAGGATAAACGGCCTGATTTTGTTGTATAATATAATGGGATGTGAGTATGAAAAAAGAAGATAGGTGGTATAATTATTGTTGGTACAGTTTGTTTATTGGTAGGAATTATGTACTGGAATGTTGCAAGACCAAAGGGTACAATTCTTAATGCTGATTTTACATGGGATTGCACAAAGGTGTCGAAAGATTCATTTGATTTGAAATCTATATATCGTTCCTATACCCTTATTCCATTGGAACTTAATGAAAAATCAACAATCGGTGCTGTTGACAAAGTTGTGTTTGTTGACTCTTTGGTATTCGTAATGGACCGTTTTATTGCAAGTGGTGTTTTTTGTTTTTGATGCTGAGGATGGTTCTTTTATAGAACAGATAGGAGATGTCGGAAACGGGCATGGAGAATATATTGAGCTATATGATTTTTTCAATAGACGAGGAACGACAACGTGTTTATGTGTTGTGCAATCGTGGGACGGTTATGGCATTTTTCTTTAGATGGCAAGTATATAGAAGAGAAAGAGTTACCATTTCCTGCGACGAACGTGGAATATTCAAATGATAGATTTTATTTTGTCACAGAGTGTTTAGACAAGGACAATTTATATATTACAGACATGAACTTGAACATATTGAAGTCGTATTTTCCCAATTCAGATTATGGGGAAAAATTACCGTTGGTCTTTATTGCCTTTTCAAAAAGCTAAAGGAGGGTGTGTTGTACCGTCGTTTTTGGATTATCATATCTATAAAGTGGATAAGAACGGTGAACTTTCAGCATTATATGAGTTTGATTTAGGAGTTGGTGCGTTGTTTATTGAAGATGTTCGAGATTTACCGAATTCTCAGTTGAAGAAGCTGACATCTTCCAGTACTTACCAAATAAAATTTTTTGTTGATACGCCTGATTATGCAGAGATTTTGTTTAATAAGAATAAAGAATCATTGGTAGCCATATACGATAAAGTTCGTAATGACGTAAATGTTTATGAATATTCTAAAATGAAGAATATTTTGGGGAATTTAGATTATCCATTGCCCTAAATATGATGGATTGGGTAGAAAAGCTTATATGATTTTGTATTATGAGGATATTGCAAAAACTAGTTGAGGAGGAATCTTAGATACTGAAACATATTCCAAAGATTCCAATCAATCATTTGTGTGTTCAACCAATAGCGTAGAAAATGAAGTTGATAAATTTTTGTTTTTTCATTTGTCTGTTGTGTTTCTTGTCTTGCCATGAGAGACCCGGTATGGAAAAGGATATTGAGGACTTATTTGGAAAACCTATTCATTTGCATTTGGATCAAATGGAATGCTTTGGGAGGCATTTGTCGGATAAGGTATGCACATTGCCAACCGTGTTGAAACTAGTCGTTTATTCGGATTCGACCATGTGTACGTCTTGTGGTATAAAGAAGTTGTATACTTGGGATAATCAATTCCAAAAGATGAGGGGAGTATGAGGGGCGTTTGAAAGTTTATTTTATTTTTTCTCCGTCTATGGAGGAGAAGCGTAATCTACAGATTATGGTAAAGAATTATCTGCCTGATACTCCTATCTACATAGATACGGCAAATGTTTTCTTCGTTCAAATCCACATATTCCGGCTTTTCCAGAGATGCATACCTTTCTCTTGGATGAAAAAAGATAGCGTCATATTGGTGGGAAGCCCGTTGAAGAACGGGAAGATGGAAGCTCTTTTTTGGCAGACAGTGGAAGAAAAGTTAGGTAAACGAGAATAAAATGAAACGTATAATCCGTCATATCCCTTCCTTGCTGTTAGGCGCATGCTTCGTGGCCTCCGGTTGGTTGAAAGGCGTGGACCCTTACGGCACGTCTTTGAAACTGTCGGAGTATTTCCGCGATGTGGGGTTGGAGCGGCTTTGTGGCCGACCATCCTTTGGCATGGTCGGTGTGTCTCTGTGCCGGGGAGTTGTGCTTGGGGCTGCTCCTGCTCTCGGGCGTGTTCCGCAAGGCGGTGGCCTGGGGTACGGTGGCGATAATGTCTGCCTTTACCGCGCTGACGGCTTGGCTGGCTTTCTCGCCCATGGGGTTGTCGGTGCAGGATTGCGGCTGCTTCGGCGAGGCTTTCACGTTGGGGCACGGGGCTACGCTGTTGAAAAACGTGTTGCTGTGGGCTTTGGCAGTCTGGCATCTGTGGGTAGTGCGGACGGAGTCTTGGCATGGCCTGAAAGGATGGCGCACGACTGCTTGCTGTACGGTCTTCTCCTTGGCAGTTCCCCTTTACTCGGCGGTGTGGCTTCCCCCGGTGGATTTCCTGCCTTTCGGCCGTGGGGCGGCCCTGTCCGCCGTGCCGGGCTTCGGGTGTACGACGGACGTTATGAAGAGGTGACGGATTCGTTGATGGAGGTGTCCGGGTCAAAGCCTTTGGTGGCGGTGGTGTCGCGGCGCGAGCTTACGGCGGACGACCTGCGCAAGCTGTCCGGCCTTCGTGCCGAAGCCGGGGCGGGGCGCATCTCCTTCTGCCTGTGGACGCTTCCCGGCCTGAACGGCGGGGCGGGTATGGATGTTTTCTATACGGACGAGGTGACACTGAAGTCGCTGCTGCGTGCCGAGGTTGGTTTCATGGTGGTGGACGGGGGCATCGTGCGTGCCAAGCGCAACCTGTCGGTGTTCCGTCCGGCACGGTTCGGTCGGAACGTCACGGTGGGGGAGACGATGGAAGAGGACGCAGGCCTGCCGTGGCGTTACGGCGTTTGCGTGTTGGCGGGCCTGGCGGTGATGGTCTGGGTGCGCCGTAAAGAAACGGAGGGCGGACGATGAAGGCGGTATGGGGCGTGGCGTATAAGGTGGCGTGCGGCGTGTGCCTCGTCTGGTTGGCCGTCGTGTTGGGCGTGGCCGTGAACTACGGTTGGCGCGCCTTGGTGGCCGACACGTTCGTCATCCCGTCGGACTCGATGTCGCCCACGTTGCTTCCGGGCGACAAGGTTCGGGTGGACAAGACGGTTTTCGGTGCGCGGCTCTACACGTCGCTGGACTTTACGGAGGGTCGGATGGAGAGCATCCGTACACGGGGGCGTCGCGGCCTGCGTTACAACGACATCGTGGTGTTCAACTATCCGGTGAATGACAAGGGGCGCATCGGCTTCAAGATGAATTACGTGTATGTGAAGCGCGTGGTGGCCTTGCCGGGCGACACGATATCTTTCGTGCACAGCCGTCCGGTGAACAGCCATTACAAAAAGGGCGTGTTGGGGCTTGCGGAGGCGCAACGGCGATTGGAGGAAACGCCGGACAGCCTGATACCTTGGTACGCGATGCGCAACATCTTGGTGGAGACGGCTGTATTGGGTTATACCATCAGGACATCCCGCCGGTGTACGTACCCCGGCAGGGCGACATCCTGCGGATGGACGACTGGCGCAAGGTGGAAATCTACCGCCGGGCGATAGAATGGGAGACGGGTCGTGCGTTGGCATGGGACGGGGCATGCGGGCAGTGCCTGTCGGACGGTCGGCCTTTGCCTTACTACCGTTTCCGCAAGAATTATTATTTCGTATGCGGCGACATGGCCTACGGTTCTAAGGATTCGCGTTACTGGGGCTTCGTTCCGGAGGAATACATCGTGGGCGTGGTGGACCGTGTGGTGGAGTCGCACCATCCCGTGACGGGGCGCGAACGGAGGAACGCCGCGGACTAAACCTGACGAACAATGAATAAGGAACAATATACATATATAATAAGGTATGGCGTGGCGGCGGCAGCGGTGGCGGCGTTGTGCGCCCCTGTCGTGTGGCGGACGGAGGCGATGCCTTCCGTGTCGGACGTTTGGGGCTATCGGGCGGTGGCGGCTTTGGCCGTCTTGCCTTGACGGCCGTATGCTTGGGACGGCGGTTGCCGCGCCTGCATTGGGCGGATGGCGTAGCCTTGTTTTGGTGGGTCTATGTTTCGCTGAATTATGTGTTTGTGTCGCCCTATCCGGCGGCGGAGGTCTATGGCAAGGCCATGGCCTTGGGAGTGGCTTACGTAGCCTTGCGGCTGGTTATTCCTTTTTGCGGCAGGGCTTTTACCCGGCTTTGGTGGGTCGGACTGTGTGCGGTGGGCGGCTATGAGCTTTGGACGGGTTTCATGCAGTTGGCGGGTCGGGAGGCATCCCGGCATCATTTGTTTGACGTGACGGGTACGTTTTTCAATCCCGGCCCGTGTGCCATATTCGTGGCCGTGGTGCTGGCCGTCTCCGTAGCTTGGTGGTACAGGCATGGAGAGGCCTTTGCCGGGCGTGGCCGGTGGAGCTGGGTGGGGGCTTGGAGCGTGGCGGCTGTGGCGGTTTTTTGCTTTCCCGTACTGGTCGCCACGTGGAGCCGCACGGCCTGGGTGGCTGTGGCGGTGGCAGCGGCCTGCCTGCTGTGGAAGGCACATCGGCGGATGGTGCTTTGGGGAATGGGCGTGGCGGTGTGTGCCGGCGTGGCGGCTTACTTCCTGAAACAAGGGTCGGCAGACGGGCGTCTGCTGATGACGATGGTGGCCGGACGGGCTTGGGCCGGGGAATGGCTTTGCGGGCACGGGCTTGGCGGCTATGCGCAGGCCTACGGTGCAGGGCAGGAGGCTTTCTTCGCCGCACGTCCCGGTTCGCCTCTGTCGGTGGTGGCCGGTAGTCCGAATATGCCTTCAACGGCGTGTTGGGCGTGGGCGTGGAACAGGGCGTGTTGGGGGCCGTTCCGGCCTTGGTGTTGGGCTTGTGGAGCTTGGCGGTGTTGTGTGCCGGCGTGGTGAGGTCTCGGCCTACGGCTGGTTGGTCTTGTTGGTCTCTTCCCTGTTTTCCTATCCTTTCGCCTTATGGCCGTTCCTGTCGTTGGCTGTGGCTTGGGTGGCCTTTGGCGGCATCGCTCGAGGCCGGAGCAGCGGAAGTGCGGTGGTGGAAGAGGACGGCCGTATGGCCTGTGGTGGCCGTGGGCGGTTGGTGCGTGTGGAACCTGTCGGACAATACGGCCCGGCGCGTGGAGGCATACGAGGAGTTCCGCCGCGTGCGTGGCATTCAGGATGTGGCATTTTTGGAGGATTACCGCAAAAAGTATGAGGATTTGAAAGCTTATCCGGATTTTTTTGTTTACCTTTGGTACTGCGTTGCGGGAGGCCGGGCGTTACAACGAAAGCAATGCGATGCTGCGTCAGGGCACAAGGGTAGTTGTGACCCCGTGTTTTACACACTGATGGGGAACAACTACCGGGATTTGGGTGCTGTGGCGGAGGCTGAATCGGCTTACCGGAAGGCTTTCGGGATGTTGCCGGGGCGCATGTATCCGCTCTATCGGTTGATGAAACTTTATGAAGCGGAAGGACAAATGCGCAAGGCGGAGGAGATGGCTCGGCAAATCATTGCTTTCAGGCCGAAGGTGGATTCTCCGGCAGTGGGAGATGAAAAACGAAGCGAAGAAGTTAACAAAAAGATAATAGGTATACCATGAAAAGCGAAATAGGAAAATATTTGCGTTGTGCTTGGTGGTGCTTGTGGGTGGCTGTCGTGCCGGTAGGGGCGCAACAGGTGCGTAAACTGTCGTTGACGGAAGCCATAGAAATAGCCAAACGGGATTCGTATGCGGCGCAGGTGGCCCGCTACAGTTTCTTGGGACAGTACTGGAACTACCGTTCGTATCGGGGCGGAACTGCTGCCCTCGTTGAACCTTTCGGGCGGGGTGATGAACTTCGACCGCTCTATCGTGGAGGCCCGCGACCCGGACACGGGGCGTATCTCTTATGTGGACAACAACTCGCTCTCGAACGACCTGACTTTGTCCGTGGACCAGAACATCCCGTTTCTGGGCGGTACGCTGTCGTTGCAGTCGTCACTCGCGGCTGGACCAGTTCAACTACGATTTGCAGACGTATAACACGGTGCCTCTCATCCTGAATTATACGCAGCCCATCAGGGCTTACAATGCCCTGAAGTGGCGGAAGAAGACGGCGCCGCTACAATACGAGAATGCGCAGAGGGCTTATCTGGAAACGATGCAGGACATCACCATCAACGTGACGAACCTGTTCTTTACGGTGCTTTCGGCACAGGAAAATTACCGCCAAAGCGTGGCGGACTACGAGGACCGGAAGCATCTTTTTCGAGATTGCCAAGAAGAGGCTGGACTTGGGGACGACCACAAAGAGCGAGGTGTTGCAGATGGAACTTTCGTTGCTGAACGCCAAGATGAGCGTGAACAGCACGAGCCTTACGCTGAGGACCCAGTTGTTCAGCCTGTTTTCTTATTTGCGCATTGTGGACTACGGGGACATAGAACTGTTGCCGCCTTATTACATGCCGGAAATCGAGATGAATGCCGAACAGGTGCTTGACAAGGCATGGACGGGGTCATCGCATTCGATCGAACAACAGTTGAACCTGTTGGAGTCGCAGCGGGCATTGGCCGAGGCGAAGGCCAACAGGGGCTTGCAGGTGGAGTTTCGCGGAAGGCTCGGACTGAGCCAGTCGGCGAATGAGTTGCCTGCCGCCTACCGCCGCCTGAAAGACTATGAGACGGTGGGACTTACGATGACCATTCCGATTTACGACTGGGGCATGGGCCGGGGGAAGGTGCGCATGGCCAAGACGGACGTGGAAATCACCAAGACCCAGATAGAGCAGGCCAACATCGAATTTGCGCACGACGTGCGGACGAAGGTGTTGCAGTTCAACAACCAGGCCGAACAGTGCAAGACTTCACTCCGGGCGCAGGACATAGCCGCCGAACGTTACGACATCATGAAGAAGCGGTTCGAGAACGGGTCGGTGACGGTGACGGAACTGAACACGGCACAAGAGGAGTTTGAAAGCGCACAGCACCAGTACATCAGCCAACTGCAACAGTTCTGGACGGACTATTACGGCATACAGAAACTGACGCTGTACGACTTTATCCGTAAGGAGAACATCGGGGTGAACTTTAATGATTTGGTAAATTAACGACAGACAGATATGAAACGGATTACGGGAATAAGCCTCGTGGTGTGGGCCGTCTGGGGAGCCGTGTGCGGCTGCAAGGACACGGACGGACAAGACGAAGAAAAGGAACAGGCCATGGAGGGCGCGGTGCAGAAACTGAACGAGAATTATGTGGATACGATGATGTTGCACAAGGTGGTGTTCAACAAGCAAATCCAAGTGCAACGGCAAGTTGAGGCGGCGGCCAAAAGCGAACTGGCCATGCCGGCTACCGGATTGTTGCATGCCATTCATGTGAAGAACGGCTCTTTGGTGAAGAAGGGGGCGTTGCTGGCTTCGGTGGACGACCGTGAAGCCCGACAGGGAACTGGCCAAGGCCGAACAGGAGATGGAGAAGGCGGAAGTGGAACTGGTGGACAAACTTATCGGACAGGGATATGACGAGACGATGGCCGACGTGCCGGAAGCGATTCTCAAGAGGGCCAAAGTGACTTCGGGCTATACGTCGGCGGGTATGCCTTGCAGACGGCCCGGCTCAATCTGGAGCGGTGTAACCTCTATGCTCCTTTCGCAGGGGCGCGTGGCCGACATGGACTGCAAACTTTACCAACAGCCGAAGGAGAAGTTCTGCACGTTGATAGACGACACTTGGTTCGACGTGGAGTTCAGCATCTTAGAGGCCGAATTGCAGTCGGTGAGCATCGGGCAGAAGGTCGTCGTGTCTCCTTTCGTGGACGAAACGAGGAGTTCACGGGGAAGGTGACGGAGGTGAATCCGTCCATCGACGAGAAGGGGCAGGTGAAACTCCGGGCAAGAATCAGGAACCGGGGCAATGTGTTGATGGAGGGATGCACGTGAAAGGTCGTCATCGAGAAGGAGGTGCCGGACATGTTTGTCGTACCCAAGGATGCGGTGGTGATGCGTGACGGTTTCCATGTGCTCTTCCGGTTGGAGGAGGGACGCGCTGTGGACTTACGTGGATGTGGTGTATTCCAATATCAGCCAGTATGCCGTGACAGGCAATGTGCGGAAGGAGACGAAGATAGAGGACGGCGACGTGGTGATCACGTCGGGCAACCTGAACCTGGCCGACGGGACGGAGGTCATCCCTCGCGCGAGGAGAGAAAAGAAGATGGACTAAGGAAAGGAGACCGCCATGATTGTACGCAATTTGATTCACCGGCCCATTGCCGTGACGATGTGCCTGATCGCATTGATCGCCATCGGGTGTATCTCTTTCAAGTATATACCGGTGTCGCTGATGCCGGACATCGACATCCCGCAGATTACGGTGCAGGTGTCTTATCCCGGAGCGTCGGTGCACGAGGTGGATGCCGAAGTGGTGGCTCCGTTGCGCAGCCAGTTGATGCAGGTGGCCGGGCTGAAGGACATCCACAGCGAATCGAGGATGGACGCGGGTTCCATCTTCATGGAGTTCGAGCCGGGAAGCAATATCGACCTGATATTCATCGAGGTGAACGAGAAGATAGACCGGGCGATGAACCGTATGCCGAAGGAGTTGGAACGTCCCAAGGTGGTCAAGGCCAGTGCCATGGACATCCCGGCCTTTTATCTGGACTTGTCGTTGAAAACGAGGGGGCGGGAAAGACGGCAGCTTGCCGAAGGCCGGTATGAAGTTCACCCAACTGGGCGAGTTCGCACGCAACATCGTGAGCAAGCGCATCGAACAGTTGCCGCAGACGGCCATGGTGGATATATCCGGTACGACGGGGGCGGAAATCATCTGTATCCCGGACGAAGCGAAACTTTGTCGATGGGGCTGGATATGGAAACCTTGTCCAAGGCCATCCAGTCGAACAATATCACACTCGGGGCGCTTTCCGTCGTAGACGGTTGTACCGTTACAACATCCATTTCGATTCGCAGTTGCTGAATCGGGAGGACATTGAGAATGTGTATATCAACCACGAAGGCCGTCTGGTGCAGTTGAAAGACTTGTGCCGTGTGGAAGAAAACTGGCATCGCGGGCAGGACTGGTGCGCCACGACGGGAAGAATGCCGTGACGATGGCCGTCATCAAACAGAACGACGCGCAGATGGAAGATTTGCAGGAGAGCATCGAGGGGCTGGTGGAAGACCTGAGGAAGGAATATCCGGATATCAGTTTCGACCTGACGCGCGACCAGACCCGACTGCTGACGTACTCCATAGACAATCTGGAACAGAACCTGTACGTGGGGGCGGTGTTGGCCTGTCTGGTGCTTTTCCTGTTCATGAAAGACTGGCGGTTGCCGCTGTTGATTATCATCACCATCCCTTGACGCTGATTGTGACGCTGCTCAGCTTTCATTTGTTAGACATCTCTCTGAACATCATCTCCCTGTCGGGACTGATTCTCGGTGTGGGAATGATTGTGGACAGCTCCATCATCGTTATTGATAACGTGATGCAGCGGTGGCGGCAGGGGGATGCCGCTTGCGGACGCCCTCGTGAAAGGAACGAACGAGGTGTTCACCCCGATGTTGAGTTCGGTGTTGACCACCTGTTCGGTGTTTGTCCCGTTGATTTTCCTGAGCGGCATCGCCGGTGCCTTGTTTTACGACCAGGCGATGGGCGTCACGATAGCTTTGTTCGCCTCGCTTTTCGTAGCGGTGTTGGTCATTCCGGTGTATTTCATGGTGTTGTACCGGAAAAGAAAAACATGTCCGGAAGGAGAGGTGCTCGACCGTAAGTTCCATTTTAATTTTTATGCTCCCTACGAACGCGGTATCAAATGGGTTTTACGGAATCCGGTGAAGAGCGTGACGGCTTTTTGTCTGGCTATCCCGGCCATCTTCCTTATCTATAAAGGGCTGGAGAAAGAACGTCTTCCTTATATGGAGCATAACGATGCGCTGATGAAAATAGACTGGAACGCGGGTATCTCGGTGGAGGAGAACGATGTCCGTGTGGGGATGTGCTGAAGCAGGTGGACGGATTGGTGCAGACTTCCACAGCGATGGTCGGCGTGCAGGATTTCGTGCTGTCCCATACCGAAGACCTTACCACGTCCGAAGCCGTGGTCTACTTTCAGGCGGAGGACGGGGAAACCTTGCGGCAGGCGCAGGAGAAGATAAGAAACTACATGGCGGAACACTATCCGCACGGCACGGTGGAGTTCGGCGTGTCCGGTAATATTTTCGATTTGATATTCTCCAATGACGATGCGGACTTGGAGATACGTTTGCAGCGTCAGGGCGGAGGGCGTCCCGATGTGCAGGAAGCCCGGGCTTTTTCTGGACACTTTGTCGCGCCGTTTTCCCGAGGTGGCGGTGCAGCCGGTCGTTTCCGAACGCAACATACAATACGTGGCCGACACGGAGCAGATGGCGGTGTACCATGTGTCGTATGCCGCTTTACAGGCTCGGTTGAGGATGTTGGTGAGCCAGAATGAGGTGTATGCCATCAATGAGGGTGCCCGTTCGTTACCCGTCATTATCGGCGAACGCAGTATGGACAGCCGTAAATTGTTGCAGTACACCGTACGCAACGACGACGGGGTGGACATACCTTTGAGCTACCTGATACGGGAAACGCAGGGCGAGGACTTCAAACGGCTGTATTCCGGAAACGGCGGGGATTATTATCCCGTGAAGATTACGGCGGACGACCGTACGGTGGAGAGCATCGTGGATTTCACGGAACGGTTCGTGAAGGCCGACCCGCGCTATTCGGCATCGTTTACGGGCAATTATTATTCCAGTCGGGAGATGATAGGCGAACTGGTGCTGGTGTTGAGCGTGGCTGTGGCATTGCTGTATTTCATCTTGGCCGCGCAGTTCGAAAGCATCGTGCAACCGTTGGTCATCCTGTCGGAAATCGTGATCGATGTGTTCTGGGTGTTCCTTGTCCTGTGGCTGTTGGGCGAGTCGCTGAATATCATGTCTATGATAGGTATCGTGGTGATGAGCGGTATCATTATCAACGACTCTATCCTGAAAGTGGATACGATGAACCGGTTGAGGCGGGAGGATGCCCCTCGTTACGGCTATCTGGCGCGGCGGGCACAGTCGTTTGCGCCCCATTGTCATGACTTCGCTTACGACTATTCTGGCCATTCTTCCTTTCCTGAGCCGGGGCGATATGGGATCTGCCTTGCAATACCCGTTGTCGTTGACCCTGATTGTCGGCATGGTGGCCGGCACGTTGGTCAGCCTGTTCTTCATACCGTTGGTGTATTACCTTATATATAGGAGAAGGGAATAAGGCTTATGCAAGAGAAACTCACATACTGGATCGCGTATCGTCGTTCAGCCTGTTGCTCACGATGATTATACTGATGATTATCGGGGCTGCCCTGATTCCGTTGGTAGACGTGGGTTCGTCCCCAAGCCGCGCCAAGGCAAGACGCTGACGATAAGCTATGGATGGAGGAACGCCTCGCCCAAGGTGGTGGAGCAGGAGGTGACGTCGAAGATAGAAGGGTTGGTCTCGGCTGTGAAAGGCGTGGCCGAAGTCTCGTCGGAGTCTTATTTCGGTTCGGGACGGGTTACGGTCGTGCTGAAGAAAGAAGCCGATGTGTCCGCTGTGAAGTTCGAGATTTCGTCGCTCTTGAAGCAGGTGCGGAAGAAATTGCCCGAAGAGGTTTCTTATCCAGAACTGACGGGTGGGGAAGTGGTGAATGACGGTGCCCCGCAGAAAGAAAGTCCTGTGAGGCATCTGTTGACCTATCAGGTGAATTCCAACCTGAAAGGCGAACAGATAAAAGAGTATGTGGAGAAAAACGTCGAACCGGTGGTACGGGCATGGGAAGAGGTGAAGAGCGTGGACGTGACCGGAGGGACCTCCAAATATATGGAGATTACGTACGACCCCCTCATCGTGGCGAACTATGGCCTGACGGTGGCAGACGTGGAGGACGGCATCAAAAGTTTTATCGGGAAGTCAGATATTGTGGGCGATGTGATGTACAGGGATGAAGACGGGGAGCAAAGCCGTGTCACCCTTTTACCTGAAGACCTCGAGGTTTGCCCGCCAGATAGGTGAGATGCCCCTGAAGACCGTGGACGGGAAGATTATCTATCTGAACGACTTGGCCACCTTCGAATACCGGGACCGGCTGCCGGGCAGTTACTACCGCGTAAACGGGTTGAACACCATCTACATGAACATCGTCGTGGATGCGGATGCCAACGAGATAGAGTTGTCGCGCCAGTTGCGTGCGAAAATAGAGGAATTGAAAACCCCGGTTGCGCGACGGCATGTATCTGACTTTGACGTATGACGCAGCCAAGGAGAAACAGTCGGAACTGGAAAAGCTGATTACGCGCACGTTGATGTCGTTGGCCATCCTGTTGGTGTTCGTCTGGTTGGTCCGCCGCAACTGGAAGTATCTGTCGATTATCGCCATCACGTTGGCCGCCAACGTCCTGATAGCCGTCATGGCTTACTATGTGTTCGACATGCGCCTGCATACCTTTTCGTTGGCCGGCATCACGGTGTCGTTGGGACTGATTATCGACGCGGCCATCGTGATGGTGTGGACCATTACAGTTACTACCACAACCGGAAAGCGTTCTTGGCCATACTGGCCGCCTTGCTCACCACAATAGGGTCGTTGGTGGTGGTGTTCTTCATGCCGGAGTATATCCAGCGCGACCTGTACGACTTCTCTTGGATTATCATCATCAACCTGACGGTGGCGCTTGTCGTGGCCCTGTTCTTCGTGCCTGCTTTGGTCAAACAGTTCCATTACAGCAGCCGCATGCCAATAAAACGTTTGGGGCGTTCCAAACGGGTGATGGCCTGACGCGCTTTTACCGCAAGTACATCGCTTTCACGCAGAAACGCAAGTGGATATACTACGTCCTGTTGGTGTTGGCTTTCGGGATACCGTTCCATGCCCTTCCGGACCGGTGGGACAAGGAGAAAGTGTATTACCAGAGCGAGGAGGAAGAAGAGGCTCCGTGGTATGAAAGGGTGTACAATGCCACGTTTGGCACCCGTTTTTTCCAGACCGAGCTGAAAGAACCGTTGAGCAAGGTGTTCGGAGGAACCATGCGTCTCTTTGCGCAGTCGTTGGACGAGAATACGTATGCCAAGGAGGAAGAGGGAGATGAAACTCCACATCGGTGCCCAAATGCCTTTGGGCGGAAGCGTGCATGAATTGAACGAGAAGGTGCAGATTCTGGAGAACTTCTTGGTAGGGTTCAAGGAAATCAAGCGGTTCGAGAGCCGCGTGGAATGGTGGGGGGCCAACCTGACCGTGGAATTCAAGGATGAATACCGCGACACGTCTTTCCCTTATGTCTTGGAGAGCAAGGTCATCGGCAAGGTCATTTCCATCGGAGGGGCAGACTGGAGCACTTACGGCGTGAGCGAGCGGGGTTTCAGCAATTCGCTGAACCTGCAATACCGGTCGAACCGGATCGAGATTGCCGGATACAATTATAATGCCTTGTACCGGTACGCGGAGGACATTTGTGCCCGCTTGAAGCAGAACCACCGCGTGATGGACATCATCATCGAAACGCCGGGGCATGAGCGGCAGGAAGATGAACTGTACATGGTCTATACGCCGCAGAACTTTGCCTTGTACGGACAGTCGGCGGCGGCTATGCACGGCACGTTGCGCGAGTTGCTTTCGGGAGTGGACGTGGGGCGTTACGAGGACGAGTTTATCCGGACCGACATCTACCTGCGTTCGTTGCAATCCGACCGTTTCAATGTGTGGGATTTGGAGCATACCCATGTCAAGACGTCAGAAGGAGACGTGTGGCTTCCGCCTTTCATGGACATGAACCTGCGGGAGGCCAAGAACTGCATTCCCAAAAAGAACCAGGAATATGTGTTGCGTGTGGCTTTCAACGTGCTGGGTTCGTACAACTACACGGCCAAATACATAGAGGAAGTGACGGACGAGTTCAACGACCGCTTCCCGGTGGGGTACCGTTGCCTGAACAACACACCGAACTGGTATCAGGATGAAGGCACGCAGTATTGGCTGATATTGGTCATCGTGCTGATTATCTACTTCATGTGTTCCATCCTTTTCGAGTCGTTCCGGTTGCCTTTCGTCATCATCACTTTGATTCCGGTGTCCTTCATCGGCACGTTCCTGACGTTCTATTTTTCCGGAGTGAAGTTCGGGACGGGCGGTTTCGCCTCGTTGGTCCTGCTGAGCGGACTGGTGGTGAATGCCGGTATTTACATCATCAACGAGTACAACAACCAAACGGCGGCCTGCAAGGCGCAGGCGTTGCCTCGTGTGAATTTGTACGTCAAGGCTTACAACCACAAGATTATTCCGGTGTTCCTGACCACGCTTTCCACCGTTTTGGGCTTGGTGCCGTTCCTCATAGATGGGCAGGAGGAAGCTTTCTGGTTCTCTTTCGCCATCGGAACGTCGGGCGGCCTGCTGTTTTCCATCCTGGCCCTGATATTCGTCATGCCCATCTTCATGCCTTTGAAGAAGGCTACTTCCGGTTTTGCGCGGCATACGCGGACGGTGTCATGCCGAACATCTCTTTGAAGTAGGAAGAGAAGTAGCGCGGGGTGTTGAAACCAACCATCCATGAGATTTCCTGTACGGAATATTGGCCGCTTTCCAACAATCGGGCGGCGCGTTTCAACCGGATGGAACGCATGAACTCCGTGGGTGTCTGCCCCGCTATGGCCTGCATCTTCCTGTAGAGCGAGGAGCGTTCTAATCCCATGTCGGTACTGAGGGCTTCCACGTTGTATTCGGTGTTGTCCATGTTCTTTTCGATGCATTCCAATGCCTTTTGTATCAGTTTCTCGTCCAGACTGGTAATCGTGATTTCCTTGGGGTTGATGTGCGTGCCTTTCCGGAACGAAGCCAACCGTCGCTCGCGTTGTTCAGAAGCTGACGGATGCGGCTGTGCAACACGTCGATGTCGAACGGTTTGGCGATAAACGAGTCGGCACCGGCTTCGTATGCCCCGCTCCGGCTTTCGGAAGAGTTTTTGGCCGTGAGCAGGATGAACGGGATGTGGCAGCACTGCACGTCGTCCTTGACTGCGCGGCAGAAGGCGTAGCCATCCATGTGCGGCATCATCACGTCGCTGATAATGAGGTCGGGGCCGTATTCCCGTGCCATGGCCAGTCCCTCCTGCCCGTCGGCGGCGGTGAGCACGGTGAAGTCCTGTCCGAGAAGATCTTTCATGAACGTGCGGAATTGCTCGTTGTCTTCGGCCACTAAGACGGTGACTTTGTTTCCTTCGGACACGGGGGATTCGGTTGCTTTCTCCGTGTCGGGAAGCGTGCCTCCGATGGCGGCTTGGGAGTCGGAGGCGGCGGTTTGCGGCGGTTGGGCAGGCAGCAGCAGCGTGAAGCACGTGCCTTTTCCCGGTGTGCTTTCCACGGTGATTTCTCCTTTGTGCAAGTCCATATAACCTTTGACCAGGTGCAGTCCGATACCGCTGCCGGTATTCACGGGATGGCTTTGTGTGCCTTCGCTTTGGTAGAAACGCACGAAAATGTTTTTCAGGTCCTCGGCCGGGATGCCTATGCCGGTGTCGCTGACGGTGATGCGGATGCCGTTAGGACCTTCGCCTGCCGGGGAGCTTTCCTGCCATCCCGCCTGTACGGTGATGAAACCGCCTTCGGGGGTGAACTTCATGGCGTTGGAAAGCAGGTTGTTCAGCACGCGTGTCATCTTTTCTGCATCCAGACGGAACAGGTCTTCCTGCCCGAACGCGCACTCGCAGGACAATCCGATGTGCCGTTCGTGGGCGAGTGGGCCGAAATGGTTCACGTTGTCTTCGATGAACGGTTTGATTTGCACGGTCGACAGTTTCAGTTGTTCGCCTTTCTGTTCCAGACGGCGGAAGTCGAGCAACTGGTTGACGAGCCGGAGCAAGTCGCGGGCGTTACCGAGTATCTTTTCCAGTTCGCTTTTGAGGGCGGAGTCTCCGGCTTTGCGGATGAGCAGTTCGAGCGGGGTGATGATGAGTGCGAGCGGCGTGCGCAACTCGTGGCTGATGTTGGTGAAGAAGCGGAATTTGAGTTCGTCGAGATGCTGCTCCTTCTGCCGTTTCAGGTTTTCCTGTTCTGCCATCATGCGCGAACGCTTGTCGGCGATGTATAGTTCGATGATGTAGTAGAGGAGTGCCAGCGCGGCGATGAGGTAAATGGCGTAAGCCCACCAAGTCTTCCACAAAGGTGGCTCTACCGTGATTTGCCATTCGGCGGCGGCTCCCCACGGTGTGCTTCCCATGGCGGCTTGTACCTGAAGCGTGTACGTTCCGGGCGTGAGGGAGGTGTAGCTGGCCGTGCAGATACCTGTCGGTTCCGAAGTGAGATTCCATGTTTTGTCCACCCCTTCCAGCCGGTAACGGTAGTGCGTGTGTTGGGGCGTGTCGTAATCCAAGGCGGAAAATTTCATTTCGATGAAATTCTCGTTGTGTTTCAGGTACAGGTGGCGGGTGTAGGACAGCCCTTCCGGAAGCAGTTGGCGGTCGCGGAACGTGCCTTCGTTGTTGATGGGATGGTTTATGACGCGTAGGCCGACGAGTGTCGGCCTCAGGTTTTCGTGCCCGTAGTCCGTGGCTTGGGGAGCAATGTTGGTGATGCCGTTCAGTCCGCCCACATATACATGCCCGTCCGGCATGGCGGTGATGGACTGTTCCATCATTTCCCCGTATTGCACGCCGTCTTTTTCCGTCTAACCGTGCGATGGAAAAGGTGCCGTTTGCGTTCCGGTTTATTCTCCCGATGCCGTTGGAAGTCGATACCCACAGCTTTCCCTCGGCATCAGCGGCAATGCCTTGTATGCAGTTGTTCGGCAAGCCGTTTTCCGTGCTGAGCCGCAGGGTTTCCTTCGTGCGGAAGTCATGGCATATCAATCCGTTCTGCGTACCTATCCAGACGGATGTTCCTTCGGCGTATTCACAGTTGTATTTCGTGCTGTATCTTTCCCAAGGGACTATCCAAGCCAGACGTTGCAGTTTCTTCCGGGCAATCTCATATCCGAAGAGTCCGTTTTGTCCGCCGATGATGAGTTGGCCGGGTTTTATTTCTATGGCAAAGCTCATGGCACGGCTGCGGTTCAGTTCCGGAAAATCTTCATTGAGTCGTAGGGCTTGTCCTTTTTCCGGCCGACAAAGATACAGGTCTTTCAAATCCATACAAACCAAGATGCTGCCATCGGAAAGGGGGAAGGCTGAAACGGACCGTTTCGGACGGGAGGCCCGGCAGCAGCGTCGGGTCTGCCCGCTCGACCCTGTTGCCCTGTATTTTGTATAGTCCTTGCCGGGTGCTGCACCAGAATGCACCGTGCGGGTCTCTTTTGATGTCTGTACAATAGAGGTGACTGAATCCGGAGTGGAATGTCCGGTAGTTTTTGCGGGCCGTGTCGAACAGGTAGATGCCTTCCATCGTGCCGACCAGCAAGTGTCGGCCGTCGTACGGACAGAGGCTGCGAATCATCCGTCCTTCCTCGTGCGCTACCTCCTCGTTGATATAGTATTCCATGTATTTTCCGGGAGGACGGCCCGCAAGATTCCGGAACTGCTCAACCCTAACCATAGTCCTTGCCGGTCGTCGATGAGGACCGACATGATGAAGTCCGTTACGGATTCGTTTCCGGTCAGTTCCAGACGATGGGTTTCTTGTAGCAGTTCAAAACGCGGGAAAGTTTGATGAGCGTTTGGTTGCCACCTAACCAAAAACAGCCGTCTTTGCATTTTTTAATATCATTAATGGCTTTTCCCTTAAGTATTTCTTTCCACTCGCGCGTATATATATTATAGAGGTACAAGTATCCTTCCGTATGGCTGACGGAGATAAGCAGGTGCTCCTTGTCGGCTTGCAGCCAAGCCGTACGGAAATATTCGGAGGGGGCGGAGTGGCCACGGTGGAATCTTCGCCCACGATGCGTCCGCTTTTCTCTTCCCAAACCAGCATCCTGCCGGTATTCAGGAATATCAGATGAAAGGGACCGGCCTGCATGACTTCTTTGACACGGATACCCCGGGATTTTTCTTCGGGTCGTGGCTCGTAAACCTGTTTGGCCGGTTTTTTCCAGTCATACCGGTAAAGTTTTCCGCTTTCGGTAATAATCCAGGCGTTTCGGTCGTGGTCGAGGATAAAGTCATTGAAAGCTTCGGTCAGACGGGCAGCCTCAAAGCGTTCTTTGATATCGTGACAGAAACGTCCGGTACGGGTATTGATGAGATAGAGACGGTAAAAGTCCTTGGCCCACAGCAGCCCGTTGCCGCCGTCATAGCTTGTGCATAAATTGTGCATACCCAAAGGGGACGGTGTAGGTCAAGTCGCAGGCGAGCGGCTCGAAGCTGTTGCCGTTGTACACATTGAACATGCCTTCGGTGCAGACCAGTATCTTGCCGTCTTCCATTTGTGTGAGGAAGCGTACTTGATTATTGAAAAGTCCGTTTCCGGTATCCAGCAGCCGGAATCTTTCCGTCGAGGAGGATGACCGGTAAGGTAAGGACAACAGCGTAGCGGTTATGATAAGAATCCAGAAGTTTTTCATCTCTTGACATTAGGTTTATTACAGCAAAGATACAAAAACGTATGTAAAGAATGGTGGCTTTGGCCGGATTTGTATTCCGGGAAACGCAGGTTGGTGTATAAAATGTTGTTTTTATATGTATGGTATGTTGCAACCGGTGTTTTTGCAACGCTTTGTACAGCGTTTTGCGACGCTTCGTGCAGTGGCGTTTTGCACGTCCCGTTACTTTTGCAAAGTCTTAATGAAAAACCGTGAGAACATGGAAGAAAGATTCGACTTTGCAGATTTTTATGAGAGCCACTACCGGTCGGCCCTGCGATATGCTTCGATGTATGTCTTTAATGACGAAGACGCACGTGACATCGTGAGCGACGTTTTACTGCGTTTCTTGGAACAGGGGAATTGTTGAACCGCGAGAGAAATGTAGTCGGGCTGTTTTTCTCTATGATTTATAATAAGTGTATGGATTATCTTCGCCGCAGGTCGCGCTTCAAGCAGATAAAATACAAATTGAAGCAGACGGCAGATCGTTTTTCGGATGATGAGTTCGAGGCTCTGTGCCATAAGGAACTGTTTCGTATCATCGGTGAGACATTGTCCGAGATGCCGGCTTTGCAGCAGGAGGTGTTTCTGGATATCCACATGGAAGGGCAGACTTATCTCGAAGTGGCAAAGGCCAGGAATATCACTAAACGCGTGGTGGAATATCAGTTGCGTAAGGCCGAAAGGACTATCGGTTGCAGTTTACAGCGGATGTACGGTTAGAATGGATTTTTTAATAGGTTTTTTCATATATTAGTTAAGTTAGAAACTGGAGAAGGCTGGGCAGCGATGCCCGGCCTTCACTGTTTTTATATCGGTCTTTTCTTTTATTTGATGCCCCTTCGGTTGAGGGCTTTCAGTATTTGGCGGCGTTGGCCAGATGTTCGCGGTAGGTGCGTGCAAAGTTGTGCGTACCGGAAAAGTCCTCTTTGGCGCACATATACAGGTAGTCGTGCTTGACATGGTTCAACACGGCGTCGATACCGGCGATGGAAGGGATACGGATGGGGCCGGGAGGCAGGCCGGTGTTCCGGTAAGTATTGTAAGGGCTTTCCACGTTCAGATGATTGTGGTAAATTCTCCGGGGAGAAATCGTGCAGGGCGAACTTCACCGTCGGGTCGGCTTGCAGAGGCATACCGGTACGCAGACGGTTGATGTACATGCCGGCCACCATAGGCTTTTTCGGCGTTGTTGGCTGTTTCTTCGTCCACGATGGAGGCCAGGGTGACGACTTCGTTCGGTGTCAATCCGGCAGCTTCCGCCAAGCGGAGCCTTTCTTTGTTCCAGAATGTAGCGTTTTCTTTCTGCATGCGTTTCATGAAATCCTCAGACTTGTATTCCAATATACTTCATACGTGTTGGGGATGAACAGACAAGCCATCGTCGCGGTGTCATAGCCGTACTGACGGCAGAAGGCGGAGTCTGCAAAGTGTTGCGCCACGACGGCAGAGTCCATCATGAGTTTTTTTCCTAATGTGCCGGCCAGACGGTCCATCGTTCGTACGTTGGGAATAGTCAACCGGACGGGTGTTTGGCGTCCCTGTTTCAGTCGGCGGAATACGCTGAACATGTTATCTTCCGGTTCCACGGCGTAGCATCCGCTTTTCACGGTGTAGCCGCTGAGCGCGGATAGCACGGGGAAACCGGCGGAGATGCCCGGACGGGCTGTGTTTTTGATTTTGACCCGTACGGAATCCGGCGTATCGTCTGCATCTATATAAAGGTATACAGTGTTTCCGATGCCGAATGTGGCATGGAAGAATGCCAGGTAAGTCCATAGTCCCAGCAAGACCACGATGACGCCGGCAGCCGGAAGTCCCCATTTAGATAAACCGCTCACGCCCGGCAGTCCCTGAGCAAGCCCGGACTGCTCTCGCTCACTCGCGATTTTCTTGAATGCTTCTTTCTTTTCCATGATGATGAAATTCTGTTTCTTAATCGTGCAAAGTTAACTAAAAAAAGGAAGGGTTTTCAAAAAAGATATGTATATTTGCAACGATTTAATCTCATTTTAATATCATGAAAGTAAGAAAGCTAATGATGAGTGCGGCCTTGATGGCCGTTTTGCCGCTTGCGGCGCAGAAAGAGTCACAAGTCCGATTGTTTCCCGACCAGGCCAAGCAATCCATTCCCAAAGAAATCTACGGTCAGTTTGCCGAACACCTCGGAACGTGTATTTACGGCGGGCTGTGGGTGGGCGAGAATTCTGCCATTCCCAATACGGACGGTTACCGGAACGATGTGCTTCAGGCTTTGAAGGACCCTGAAGATACCCGTGTTGCGTTGGCCGGGAGGTTGTTTTGCCGATGAATATCATTGGATGGACGGTATCGGTCCCAAAGAGAACCGTCCGCGCATGGTGAACAACAACTGGGGCGGAACCGTGGAAGACAACAGTTTCGGTACACACGAGTTCCTGAACCTGTGCGAGTTGTTGGAGTGTGAGCCGTATGTGTCCATGAATGTGGGGAGCGGCACGGTGCAGGAGACGGCGCAGTGGGTGGAATACATGACGGCCGAGGACGGCCCGATGGCCAAGTTACGTAAGCAGAACGGTCGCGAGAAGCCGTGGCGTGTGAAATACATCGGTGTGGGCAATGAAAGTTGGGGATGCGGCGGTAACATGCGTCCGGAATATTATGCCGACCTGTATCGCCGCTATCAGACTTACTGCCGCAATTACGACGGTAACCGTTTGTTCAAGATAGCCAGCGGGTCGGGGGAATACGATTTGCATTGGACGGAAACGATGATGAAGCAGGCGCGTAACCAGATGGACGGCCTTTCGCTCCATTATTATACCGTGGCCGGATGGTCGGGTAGCAAAGGTTCGGCTACGGACTTCACTCCGGAAGATTATTATTGGACGATGGGCAAGTGCCTTGATATCGAGAACTGCATCAAGGAACATTCGGCCGTCATGGACAAGTATGACCCTAAAAAGCGCGTGGCTCTGATGGTGGACGAGTGGGGGACTTGGTGGGATGAAGAACCCGGTACCATCCGTGGGCACTTGTATCAGCAGAACACCATGCGCGATGCTTTCGTGGCAGCCCTTTCGCTGAACGTGTTCCACAAGTACACCGACCGTATCAAGATGGCCAATATCGCGCAGATAGCCAATGTGTTGCAAAGCATGATTCTGACTAAGGACGATAAGATGGTGCTGACGCCTTCCTATTATGTATTCCAGATGTACAACGTGCATCAGGACGCTACTTACTTGCCGATAGAGGTACAGTGTGAGAACAAGCAAGTGCGTGCACGCATGGGACAGGACGGCGAGCAGCGCACGCTGCCTATGCTCGGTGCCACGGCTTCCAAGGCGCAGGACGGTGCGGTGCATATTTCGCTGTCCAACGTGGATTTGGAGAACTCCAACGAAGTCACTGTCGATTTGTCAGGCTTGGGCATGAAATCCATTGCGGGACGCATATTGACCTGTAAGGCCATCACAGACAAGAACACCTTTGAGCAGCCCGATGTGGTGAAGCCTGCGGACTTCAAGGGGGCAAAACTGAAAAACGGCAAGTTGGCTGTGAAGATGCCGCCGATGAGTATTGTGGCGTTGGAGTTGCGGTAATTTTTTTATGAAGGTCTCCCCGTACGGATGTGTAATGGCGTCCGTACGGGGAGATTCGTTTTTCTTAAATGAAACGAGTTTACCTTAGAAAAACAGGATCAAGTGGTTTTTGGATAACAAAACGTCAAAAAAACGAAGCGGATGGCGGTTGTGAAAAGAAGGAGTTTAGACGTGCGGATATACAAAACGGTGTATATTTATACGGCTTTCGGTATTCCTAATGCATAAAAACCGCATAAACCGGAATCGCTTTCAGCCAAGCAATTTTTCGTTTGGAGCAGTATGCAAAATTTTCTTCCGCATGAAAATCCTGGGTTCTCCTCATGTGGCCGGATTTTACGGAGTTGGGCGAAGACGGAACGTGCTTTAAGTATCCCTTTTTCATCTGTTTGGTGGTTTTTGCCTGAGAAATTTTTGTGCAGAAAGAAACCTGATGCTTGTTTTTGTTGACAGGAAGGAAAGAAATAACCTTGTATTGTGGTCTTCCGTGTGACGTGGTGGAATAGAAAAAGCCTGCCGGACTTTCATTATGCTAAAACACCGGCAGGCGAGAATCGTTTTTTTTCGTCGAAGTCCCGTTCCGTGTCCGAATAAGGCATTCTCGGAAGGGTGGGGCTGTCGATTTGACACTTATCCTATTTCAGTTTCTTACCGTCGGAGAAGGCCTTTCCTACGGTTTGGCCGAGACCGGCGTAGTTGTGGTGGACGGGTCGAAGACAATCAGCCCCATCTTCTCCATGTCCGGTTTGCCGTCGTCTGCGAGGTATCTTTCATCGGCGAGGATGTTCACGACCTCCGCGACGATGTAATATCCGGTGTCCGATTCATGTATTTTTTCTTTAATCCGGCATTCAAACGTCATCGGGAAGTCGGTGAAGACCGGAGCGTCGACGTTTTCCGACCGTACGGCCGTCCATCCCGTCTTTTCCATCTTTTGCGGGTTGTTCTTTTGCGCTGACGATGCCCACGTAGTCGGCCGCCGTCATGGTGGCTTGGGTGGCAAAGGCCACTGTGAAGTCCCCTTGGCGGTTCAGGTTTTCGGTGGTGGCATGCTTACCCATTGAAATCATGATTTCTTTCATGTCCCATTGTCCGCCCCAGGCCGCGTTCATGGCGTTGGGTCGTCCTTGTTCGTCGTAAGTGCCGATAATCAGCACGGGTTGTGGCAACAGCCACGGTTGAGGTTTAAAACTTTTCATCATAGTATATTATTTGGTATGTGTGTGATGCCACTTTTTTTTATTGCCGTTTTGTAATTCCTGTAAGAATTCCTCTGCGATATAAAGGTCACCGAAAAGATAGAGGCCTGTTGTCTTGTCGTGGAGGTGCTTGCAGGTCTCGCTTTCATAGAACAATTCCAATGCCCTTACACTGTCTATGTCTAATTTCCCGGCAATGGCATTGGCTATGATACCTATGCGTCCTCCCAAAAGAATGCGGTCTATATCGGGAGGCAAATGTTGCATGTCAGGCTTTCTCTGTACGCTCATAATATAAGTATTTATCTAATAAAGACTGGTTGCGCAAGCAAATCTGGTTGTTGGGCTGATGGGCACAAAGGGCGTTCTACAATTTCTGTACCTCCGTGGTAGACTTCAATCTTGCTCATTGCCTATCCTCCTCTTTTTTTTAGAAGTCCGATCAATTCTGCCGTCACGTTTTCGAGGCTGTCGCTGTGAAGGGCATCATAGCAATGGTAGATATAATCACGGATCATTCCCGTCTTTTTCATGCGGAGGAATACTTCGTGATACGGTCGTTTCAGGGCTGCAGCCACAGATTCTATACATATGGAAACAAATCCCAAGCGTATTTCTTCATTTGAAAGTTCTATATATTTTTCCATTCCAAAGGGTATGGGGGGATTAGTCGGTATAAGTTTGATTTTGCATGAGTTTGTTGTATATTTCCGCGTCCTCTTCCCGGAAGCAACAGAGGACGACATCACCTTCATATTTCCCGTCCCGTATGTGGCTTTTGACGGTATCCCAGGCTATTTTTGCGGCAGCCGCGTGCGGATAACCGTACACGCCGGTGCTGATGCAAGGGAAGGCGATGCTTTTCAGATGGTGGGCCTCGGCCATTTGCAAGGCGGTGGCGTAGCAGGATGTCAGCAACTCGGCCTCGTGGTGCCCTCCGCCGTGCCATACGGGGCCGACGGTATGGATGATTTTCTTGCAAGGCAGCTTGTACGCTCCGGTCATCTTGCTCTCGCCGGTCCGGCATCCGCCCAGCGTGCGGCATTCCTCCAACAATTCTTTGCCCGCAGCGCGGTGTATGGCTCCGTCCACGCCCCCGCCTCCCAATAGGGAACAGTTCGCAGCGTTTACTATGGCATCCACTTGCAGTTGCGTGATGTCTCCCACGATTATTTTTATCCGGTCTTTCATGTTTCGTTACGTATGGTTTGTTGTTATGCTCCAAAAATAGCGAAAGGCATGCGCAGAGGCAAACGGAAAACAAAGTTTTCTTGGTTGGACTATGCCGTGCCGCATCCTATTTTCGTGAAAACAAAAATAGTCAAAATATCCGGGAAAGGAAGTATGTTTTTGGGAAAGATTGCAAAATATTTGCGGTTAATGCTTTACTGACAATGGCTGCATGGCCTGAAAAACAGTCGTGCATGTGGAAAATGGAAGCTGAAAAATAAAAAACAGCTTGAAAAAATTGTTGCTTTGGGATAATTGGTTTATCTTTGCATCGGACACAGCCAGCCCGGAGGGGTTGGGAAGTCCGTTTTTGATGGTAAAGGACGTTTACGGACGTTTTCTTCTATAGTCAAACTTCGCAACTTTGAACTCTCAAGGAAGAAACGGCGACGGGGACGTCCACGTGAGGTGTATTATACCTTGTCGGGACTGCCTTTCGGGGCAGCCCGTACTTTGCATAATATCATCCGGACGTGGGCTGGCTGCGTTGCTCATCCTTTGAGAGGGGCAATGCGAAGGCCTGACTGTGGGATGAGCGAGAAGTACAGACTCCCACGTCTTTCTTTTTTTATAAACCTGCCGAATCTTGGGGAAGTTCTATAGGCATAATGATTTATGCGTATGAAGAAATATTTATGGTGGTTTACGTTATGCCTGCTTCCGTTGGGTCTCGCGGGGTGTGGGGATGGAGATAGTGAGATGCCCAAGAATTCTGACGGTACAAATGTTGAGGATGGAAGCTCGTCTAATAACGACCCGGAGGAGTTACCTAAATTGGCAGACATAGGTATTGTAAATCCTGTGATTGCTATGACGAATCTATCGTTTACCTATAATGATGGACGTTTGACAGAAGTGTTCTCTGCGCCACGTGATTATTATCTTTTTGGCTCTCATCCTTTATCCATAAAAATATAGCTATGAAAGTAAAGACGGGCCATTTAATACTGTGTATCAGAATATAAAAAGAAATGAGGATGGCTTTATTACTTATGTGGAGCGTATCAATTCAGGCCGTTCTCAAGGACATTATCATGAAAGTTTTGCTTCCGCTACATTGACTTATGACGAGGAGGGACATCTTGTAAAAGAAGAAGGGCGTTCTGAAAATTCCGAATGGTTGGTTGAGTATGAATGGAGTGATAGTAATCTGGTCGAGGTTAGATATAGAGATGAGGTGTACCGTTTTGATTATGGGGAAAATGAGTACTTGAATCCAGGTATTTTTATACAGTTCAGTCTTGTCAATGCTCAAACCATATTTGACCAAGAGCTTTATTACTACTCTGGTTTATTGGGAAGACCGAGTAAAAACATACCCATAGGTTATTATGACTACTATACGTCTCATGATTTTATATCCCATGTCTTGAATTTGTCATACGACCCGTTGGAGGCTCATTTGGATTTAGTAGATAAGAAGTTGTCTGGCTCAACGAAGGGTACCATCATCATTATTATTTTGAAGGCTCACCGACAATTTATTCGAAAGAGTAGGGCGCAGGGACAAGGAAGACTATTAGACGTAGGAAAGACAAGAGAAATGGAATTTTATTGTGGAAAAGAGTAAGATTATATGAAAAAGTTTATTTTAGGTACATGCTTATGGGCGTGTGCAACGGCATCTTTGCCCAGTTTGTGAAGGAGACAGAAAGTGGAAAGCAGGAAGTTCCCCAAACGAAGTCTTGGAAAGGTATGCGTTTGTCTTATGACCGGACGTTCTCCCGGTTTGATTACAAGGACGCAGACGATTATATTTACGACGGTTTTACGTTGGGATATGTGCAGTCATTTGCCCTGACTAAGAAATTGCCGTTGTTTATAGAAACAGGAGGAGGGGTTACTTTTGCCCGACATGGAGAAGAGGATAAGTATGGTACGCGGTACAGTACCAGCGTTGTGGGTTTGACCATTCCGGTCAATGTCGTTTATGAATATGCCATTAACAGCAAGTTGTCGCTTAAAACCCTATACGGGATTTTATATGAGAATCAATGTGCTGTCTCGTGACGAGGAACAAGAGGATGGTGGAGGGCATAAGAGTTGGAACAATTATAAGGAATATGATGTCGGGGAATATGCGTGGAACCGCGTACAGGGCGGTTGGCAGATTGGAGCCACATTGGATGTCAGAAAGTTCAATATTGGTATCGGTTATGCTCTCGACTTCAATGAAATTACGAAAAAACGAAGTGGGGGATATTCTCTGCGCGTTTAGGGGTTGATTTTTAATCAGCCGTTTGATATTCCCAACCGATAGTTTTCATGGTATATATACTGTGAGATTATCGATATTCTCCTATTTTTTGACGGGTTTGTTCTACTGTGTGAAGTATGGAATCGTTAATTTTGTACTTCATTACATTAAATATAAGAACAAAAGAAAAGAAACACGAAAATGAGAGTGGGAAAATGCTTTTTTAGGCCTGGCTGCTTGTTTGTATGCAGTGGCGGCGGATGCGGAACGCGTACCGATGAAACTGTGGTATGACGAGCCGGCTAAAGTGTGGATGACATCGGCCTTGCCGGTCGGTAACGGGGGAATCGGGGCTATGTTCTTCGGGGGTGTGGCCAAGGAACAGTTGCAGTTCAACAACAAGACGTTGTGGGCCGGCAGTACGACCCGGCGTGGGGCATACCAGAATATGGGCGACTTGTTTTTCGAGTTCGATACGCCGGAAACTTGCACCAACTACCGTCGGGAACTTTCTTTAGATGATGCCATAGGGCGTGTGTCTTATACGATTGACGGAGTGGACTACCTGCGCGAATATTTTGCCAGCAACCCGGACAGCGTGATTGTGGTGCGCCTGACGACGCCCGGACATAAAGGCAAACTGAACTTCTCCCTGCGGATGCAGGACGGACGGCAAGGGGATGACCCGGGTTGACGGCCATACGATGACCATCAAAGGCACGTTGGATTTGTTGTCCTACGAGGCACAGGCTCTCTTGCAGGCCGACGGCGGCATGGTGGAGACGAAATCCGACCGGTTGGAGGTGAAAGGGCGGATGCGGTGACGGTCGTGCTGACCGGTGCGACTAATTTCGACCTCGCTTCGCCGACGTACACGCGTGGAGATGCGGACGAGATACACCGACGGGTATCGGCTCGGATGGACAAGGCTGTACGGAAGTCTTACAAGAAGTTGAAAGCAGCGCATCTGGCGGATTACCAACCTCTCTTTGCCCGTGTGGAGTTGGACTTGGATGCGGAGCAGCCGGACTACACGACGGACGTGCTCGTGCGTGAGCATAAAGACAATGCTTACCTCGACATGCTCTATTTCCAATATGGGCGTTACCTCATGCTCGGCTCTTCGCGCGGAGGCCAGTTGCCCAGTAACTTGCAGGGGTTGTGGAACAACGTGAACAATCCTGCATGGGAGTGCGACTACCATAGCAATATCAACGTGCAGATGAATTATTGGCCTGCCGAAGTGACCAGTCTTTCGGAATGCTATGCTCCGTTCATCACCTACGTGTCTACCGAAGCTTTGAAGGACGGAGGCGCGTGGCAACAAGTGGCACGGAAAGAGAATTGCCGCGGATGGGCCGTACACGCAGAACAATATCTTCGGTTATACGGACTGGTTGATCAACCGTCCGGCCAATGCCTGGTATTGCACTCACCTGTGGCAACATTATGCTTATACTTTAGATAAGGAATACTTGCGCGACACGGCCTGGCCCGTCATGAAGGTGACTTGCCAGTATTGGTTCGACCGCCTGAAGGAAAATGCAGAAGGGCGGTTGGTGGCTCCCAACGAATGGTCGCCCGAACACGGGCCTTGGGAAGACGGTGTGGCCTACGCCCAACAGTTGGTGTACGCCTTGTTCGAGGAAACATTGGCAGCAGCCGATGTGTTGGCCGTCGACGATGCTTTCGTCTCGGAGCTGAAAGAGAAATTCTCCCGTTTGGACAACGGCTTGCATATCGGTTCATGGGGGCAAATCAAGGAATGGACCATACAGGAGGATAAACAAGGAGACCATCAGCGACACTTGTCTCATTTGATGGCCTTGTACCCCTGCGACCAGATTTCTTACCTGAAAGACAAACGTTATGCCGAGGCGGCCAAAGTGGCTTTGGATTCACGGGGCGACGGTGCCACGGGATGGAGCCGGGCTTGGAAAGTGGCTTGCTGGGCACGTTTGTGGGATGGAGAACGGGCTTACCGTTTGCTGAAACAAGCACAAAATATTACAGACGTGACGGTGGTGAGCATGGACGACAATGCCGGCGGCGTGTATGAAAACCTGTTCTGTGCCCATCCTTCGTTCCAGATAGACGGAAATTTCGGAGCCACGGCCGGTATCGCCGAGATGATGTTGCAGAACACCGTGAAGGGCGTGCATCTGTTGCCGGCTTTGCCTTCGGCGTGGGATGACGGGCATTTCAAGGGATTGAAGGCGAAAGGCGGATTTACTTTCGACGTGACGTGGAAAGACGGGAAGATGGTGGAAGGCCGGGTGTATTCGGCTGCCGGACAGGAATGCCGGATGTACCTGCCGGATGCCAAGCTTGTCGAGGTGAAGAAGTCGAAAGGCGGCAAGGTGGCCTTTACGCAGGAGGCTGATGGCGCAGTGGTATTTCCTACATCGGCCGGGAAGAGTTACCGTCTTCGTTTTGAATAAAAAATATAACCCTAAAAACGTGTAACTCCGCCGCCTTTTTCCATGAAAAGGCGGCGGAGCTGCGTTTGTTCATTACTTTTTTGAATACTTTATCGGAAAAAGATGCTTCTTTCTTTTATTTTCGTTACCTTTGTGACTATCTAATATCAAAATTGTATGAAAATAACACTTTTGCAACAAGATATTTCATGGGGAATCCGGAAACTAATGTGAGGAATGCCGAGCAGGCGATGGAGGCTTGTCCCGGGTCGGATTTATATGTGTTACCCGAAATGTTCTCCACCGGGTTTTGTACGCAACCCGAAGGACTGGCCGAACCGGCGGACAGTGATACGCTGCGCTGGATGCGCCGCTATGCCGCAGGGCACGACTGTGCCGTGGCCGGTAGCGTGGCCGTACAGGAAGGCGGCAAGTATTATAATCGTTTCTATTTCGTAAGTCCGGACGGGGCGGTGCGTTCGTATGACAAAAAGCATTTGTTCACGTACGGCGGAGAGCACCATCGTTTTACAGCCGGGCGGGAACGTGTGGTCGTGGAGTTCCGGGGTGTACGAATCCTGCTCCAGATTTGCTACGATTTGCGTTTTCCCGTATGGGCGCGCAACCGGAAGGACTACGACGTGGCGCTTTATGTGGCCAGTTGGCCTACACCCGCGTGTGGAAGCCTGGTTGGCCTTGCTACGGGCAAGAGCCATCGAAAACCAGTGCTATGTGGCGGGGGTGAACCGTGTGGGGACGGACCCGTCTTGCGAGTATTGCGGAGGCACGTTGATGATAGACCCTTACGGACGTACGGTAGCGGCCTGTGAGCAAGGCCGGGTAGGTGCCGTGACGGTGGAGGTGGATATGGACGGCCTGGCTGATTTCCGCCGCAAATTTCCGGTATTGGATGATGCCGATGATTTTACATTGAATATTTAAACTCAGAAGATATACAGATATGGAAAAGAAACTCTTATTAGGTGATGAGGCCATAGCCCTCGGGGCTATCCATGCAGGCATTCGCGGAGTGTATGCTTATCCGGGGACGCCGAGCACGGAAATCACCGAATACATCCAACGGCATCCGTTGGCGCGTGCGCGAGGTCTGCACAGCACGTGGTGTACGAACGAAAAGACTGCCGTCGAGGCAGCTTTGGGGGCATCCTACGCCGGTGCGCGTGTGATAGCCTGCATGAAGCACGTGGGGCTGAACGTGGCGGCAGATGCTTTTTGTCAACGCTGCCATTACGGGCGTGAACGGCGGCATGATCGTGGTTGTGGCGGACGACCCTTCCATGCACTCTTCGCAGAATGAACAGGACTCCCGTTTCTACGGTAAGTTTTCCATGATAACGACCTTGGAACCGTCTACTCAACAAGAGGCGTACGACATGATGCAATACGGCTTCGAACTTTCCGAACGGGAGAAGTTGCCGGTGCTGATGCGTATCGTGATGCGTTTGGCACATTCCCGGGCCGCCGTGACGGTGAAGGAAGAAGCCGAAGAGGTGAGGGCGTTGCCCTGTGCGAAGGATCCGGCCAGTTGGGTGCTTCTTCCTGCCAATTCGCGCCGGAAATATGCCGCATTGGTGGAACAGCAACCGCGTCTGGAACAGGCTGCGGCCGAAGCTCCTTACACGCGTTACGAACAGGCTTCGGGAGAGAAACCGGTGGGCATATTGGCCTGCGGTATAGGATATAACTATGTGACGGAGGTACGCGAGGCAGCGGAGAAGTTCAACATTCTTAAAATCACCCAATATCCATTGCCCGCAGACTTGGTGCGGCGTTTGGCTGCCGACAGTCGTGAGATTCTGGTGGTGGAAGACGGCCAGCCTTTTGCCGAAGAACTCGTGAGGGGGGATGCTTTCCGCAGACTATCCCGTACGAGGTCGTCTGACGGGCGACTTGCCGCGTACGGGGGGAACTGACGCCGGACAGCGTGGCAGCGGCTATGGGACACCGGCCGGAGCGTTACTTCGAAGCACCGAAAATGTGGTGGGACGCCCGCCTGCCTTGTGCCAGGGATGCGGCCACCGCGATGTGTACACGGCTTTGAACGAAGTGGTAAAGGAATATCCCGATGCACGTGTGTTTGCCGATATCGGTTGTTATACATTAGGGGCTTTGCCGCCTTTCCGTGCCATAGACACTTGTCTCGACATGGGGGCTTCCATTACGATGGCCAAAGGGGCGGCCGACGCCGGTGTGTTTCCGGCCATCGCTGTCATCGGCGATTCCACGTTCACCCATTCGGGCATGACGGGGTTGTTGGATGCTGTAAACGACAAGGCGCAGATTACCGTTATCATATCGGACAATCTGACTACGGCGATGACCGGCGGGCAGGACTCTGCCGGTACGAACAAGTTCGAGGCGATTTGTCTGGGGCTTGGGGTGGAGCCGGAACATGTGCGCGTAGTGGTACCGTTGCCTAAGAACATGGAAGAGATTACGCGTATTCTTCGTGAAGAAATAGAGTACAAAGGGGTGTCGGTCATCATCCCGCGCCGGGAGTGCATACAGACCTTGAACAAAAGTTGAAACAAGAAAAGAGCAGAAAAGAAAGCATGAAACAAGATATAATTCTTTCCGGGCGTGGGAGGACAAGGCATCCTTTCCATTGCCACCATCATCGGTGAGGCTGCCACGCAGGAGGGACTGACATCAAACAGGCTGAGGTGCACGGCATGAGCCAGCGCGGAGGCGACGTGCAGTCCAACTTGCGTTTGTCTGACGGGGAGATAGCTTCCGATTTGATTGCGGTAGGAACTGCCGACATGATTCTCTCGTTGGAGCCGATGGAGGCTTTGCGATATATACCTTATTTAAATAAGGACGGTTGGGTGATTACCTCTTCTTCCCCATTCAAAAACATTCCCAATTATCCCGAGGACGAGGCTTTGATGGCCGAATTGAGGACATTGCCCCCATGTTGTCATGGTGGATGTGGACGCATTGGCCAAGGAACATTCCATGCCGAAGTGCGCCAATGTGATGCTGGGGGCTGCGGCCGTTGCCTGAACATCCTGTCGGTGGAGGAGTTGCGTGAAAGTATCGCCCGTGTGTTCGGAACAAAGGGAGGCCGTAGTGGAAATGAACCGCCGGGATTTCGATTTGGGGCATGCGGCTTCAGACTTAAAGTAAGCGGATATGGGACATCAGGTGTTTAGTGAAGAGTTGGTGGCATCTGTAGTAAAGGAGTTGCAGATTGCCGACCTCGCTCATGCCACCATCGGCGAGGTGCCGTTGGTGGCTTCCCGGCTGGAACAACAGACGGGGGATTCCATTCATACGAATGGACCAAGGTTCGCCGGGGCTGCCTGCCAATCGTGTAGGCGTGGAAGCGGAGAAGGCCGCTTTAGACCGTGGAGTGGGGGCGCAGTATCCCGCAGCCGACGGGATTCCCGAACTGAAGCGCGAGGCTTCGCGCTTCGTGAAGGCTTTTGTCGATATAGACGCATCTCGCCGCGGGCTTGTATACCTACGACCGGTTCGGTGGCTGCCTCGTTCGGGGCGTTCGTCATTACCACACAGTGCGTGCCGGGAAAAGATAAGGTCTTGTTTATCGATCCGGGATTTCCCATCCAGAAATCCCAGTTGCGCATCATCGGGGCGAAGTGGGAACAGTTCGACATCTACCATTATCGGGGGGAGAGGCGTTGAGGGAGAAGCTGGAGAGTTATCTGAAACAAGGCGACATCGCGGCTATTGTTTACTCAATCCGAACAATCCGGCGTGGATTTGTCTGGAGGACAGCGAACTGGCGATTATCGGTGAATTGTCCACCCGTTACGGGGTTATCGTATTGGAAGACATGGCTTATTTCTGTATGGACTTCCGTCAGGACTTGGGCCAACCTTGGAAGGCGCCTTATCCGCCTACGGTCGCCCGCTATACGGACAATTACATCCTTATGCTGTCTTCCTCCAAAATCTTCAGCTATGCCGGGCAGCGGATGGCCGTGGCTTGTGTGTCCGACAAATTGTTCGACACGCATTATCCGGCGTTGGCCGAACGTTACGGCGACTCCGGCGTGTTCGGGCAGACTTTCGTGGCTTCGGTGCTGTATATGATAACTTCCGGTTGTACGGCCTCCACGCAGTATGGCTATGCCGAAATGCTGCGGGCGGCCACGGACGGAGAATTGATTTTGCAGCCGACGTGCGTGAATATGCCCGACGGGCTGAACGGATGAAGAAGATATTCACCGACAACGGATTCCACATCGTGTATGACTACGATGTGACGCGGCCGGTGGGAGACGGTTTTTTCTTTACCGTGGGTTATGGCCGGATGAGCGGGGGCGAATTGTTGCGCGAGTTGTTATATTATGGAGTGAGCAGTATCTCGTTGGAGACAACCGGTAGCGGGCAGCCCGGCGTGAGGGCATGTACTTCCCGTATGCGTGAGGAACTTTATCCGCTCATGGAGGAGCGGATGAAGGCTTTCCGGTTGGATCATCCTTAAGTTGAGCGAATAAATCTGAATGGATATAAGGCCGCACGGACGGTTACAGACAAAATGGAAAACATGATTTGGAACAAGAATAAAGAGTGTATGAGTCGTGAGGAATTGCGCGACTTACAGGGGAAACGGCTGCACAAGCTGGTGGATTTGGTATATCATAACACGCCTTTCTACCGGGCTAAGATGCAGGAAATGGATTTGCTTCCGGATGATATCCGTACGATAGACGACATTGTGAAATTGCCTTTTACGACCAAGGCGGATTTGCGTGATAATTATCCGGTGGGCCTGTTGGCTACGCCCATGTCCGAGATAGTCCGTATCCATGCCTCTTCCGGCACGACGGGCAATCCCACTATCGTAGGTTATACTTATCGTGACCTGGAGATTTGGAAAGAAGTGATAGCACGTGCGTTGACGGCCTATGGCGTGACGCGTGGAGACATCGTTTCCGTGGGATATGGCTACGGGTTGTTTACGGGCGGACTGGGTGCCCATTATGGCGTGGAGCATCTGGGGGCTACCGTATTGCCTACTTCTACCGGGAATACGGAGAAACATATCCGTCTGTTGAGAGACCTTGGAGTGACGGGTATTGCCTGTACGCCTTCCTATGCCCTGTATCTGGCTGAGGCGTTGCATAAGCAAGGGCTTTCGGCCGACGATTTGAAGTTGCGCATCGGGGCGTTCGGGGCGGAGCCGTGGACGGAGAACATGCGCCGCGAGATAGAAGAACGTCTGGGCATTCAGGCCTACAACATTTACGGATTGAGTGAAATCATGGGGCCGGGCGTAGCGTTACGAGTGCGGCTGCAAGAACGGTTCGCATATCGCGGAAGACCATTTCTATCCGGAAATCATCCATCCGGAAACCGGCGAGGTACTGCCGTTCGGGCAAGAAGGGGAGTTGGTGCTGACTACGCTGACGAAGACCGGAATGCCGCTGTTGCGCTACCGTACGAAAGACCTGACGACATTGATGCCCGGCACGTGCGAATGTGGACGTACCAGTGTGCGCTTTACGCGTATCCTCGGACGGAGCGACGATATGCTGATCATACGCGGCATCAACGTGTTCCCCACAGGTGGAAAACGTGATTCTGGAGATGCCGGAATTTGCGCCCCGTTACATGTTGGTGGTAGACCGCAAAAAACAACATGGATATGTTGGAGGTACAGGTAGAGTTGCGTCCGGATAATTTCTCAGACGATTTAGGCGGTATGCTGGCTTTAAAGAAACATTTGGCCGAACGTCTGAAAAGCGTGCTTTCCATCAGTGCGGAAGTAAAATTGGTGGAACCCAACAGTCTGCCGAGGAGCGAAGGGAAAAAGTACGCGAGTGATAGATAAACGTGTGTTGGCTTAATTCAAAAACGAAAGAGTATGACTATCAAACAATTATCCGTTTTCTTGGAAAACAAAAGCGGGAGAATCAACGAAGTGACCAAAGCTTTGGGCGAACAAGGTATCAACATGCACGCTTTCAGTATGGCGGAGACTACGGATTTCGGTATCCTTCGTTTGATTGTGTCCGACGTAGACAAGGCGGTAGAAGTATTGCGTGCGAAAGATTTCGCAGTGATTCTGACCGATGTGGTTTGCATCAGTTGCCCGAACGTGGCCGGTGCGCTGTCTAAGATTTTGGAGAGGTTGGCCGAGCATCAGATTTTTATCGAATATATGTATGCCTTTGCCCAGGGAGACCGGGCGAATATCGTTATCCGGCCGAGCAATCTGTCCGAGTGCCTGAAACAGCTTTCTGAGGAAGACTGCCATATTTTAGGAGACCAACAGCTTTAAGGGTAGAGCCAAGTAATAGAAAGATTAAAGAAATACAGTCGGATTTGTCAGTGGAAAAGCAACCATCTTTCATGTAATTGAGACGATGGTTGTCTTTTTGTTTTATAGTAACAGAGCTGGAATCTGATAACAAAAAGGAAGAAAATATAAGTTATTTTCTTCCCTTTTTCCTTTGAGCCGACACGGGGACTCAGAACCCCGGACCCTTTTCATTACGAATGAAATGTCTCTACCAACTGAGCCATGTCGGCTTTTGATTTCGCGTGCAAAGGTAGGACATATTTTTTAAATACAAAATAAAACCGGATTTTTTTCAGGGTAAGATGAAAATAAAAAAAACTATCTTTGCTTTTATTAATACCTATATTAAATGAAGAAAGCGCTGTGGTTAATCCTTTCTATAGCTTGTGTTACCGGGCTTATGGCCGGCCGGCGGCCGGATAGAAAGCTTATGATAGAGCAGATGGTTTTGGTGAACGAACGTTTCATGGCTCAGCACCCTGTGGCGGGGGATTCCATACGGATAAACGGTGTTCGTCCCTCTAATATTTGGACGCGCAGTGTGTATATGGAGGGACTGTTGGCTTTGAACGAAGTTGCTCCACAGCCTCGGTCTGTGGAATATGCCATGGATTGGGCTGTGGCGAATTTGTGGGGATTCCGCGGAGGTTCGCATACACGTAATGCCGACAACCAATGTTGCGCGCAGGTGTATATTGATTTGTATCGCCTGCATGAAGATGCCCAGGTTTTGGGGAATACGGAACGTATGCTCAATAACGTGGTGAACAGTACGGAACGAGGGGATTGGTCGTGGATAGATGCCTTGCAAATGGCCATGCCCGTCTATGCCAAAATGGGCGTGGTCAAGCAGGACATTCGCTATTTCCGCACGATGAGGGAACTGTATGGCTATACGCGCGACTGTGCCGGACAGGTCGGACTGTTTAATACGATAGACGGTTTGTGGTGGCGTGATGCCGATTTTATTCCGCCTTATAAGGAGCCGAACGGGAAGAATTGCTACCGGAGCCGTGGGAATGGCTGGGTTATGGCGGCGTTGGCACGTACGATAGACGAGATGGAACGGGCGGAGGATTTGTTTGTCGGAGACGAGAAGCAAGGAGATTGCGGACATCAAGAAATTGCTGACGGATGATTTCCTTGCCATGGCTTTCTCAGTGAAGAAATGCCAACGGAGCGATGGTTTCTGGAATTGCAGCCTGACCGATGAATTTCATTACGGAGGTCCGGAAACAACCGGTACCGCATTGTTCCTATATGGTATGGCATGGGGAATGCGCAACGGGGTCTTGTCGGACGAAGTTTTTGGAGAACCTGCATTAAAGGCATGGAATGCGTTGATGCACGACGCGGCATCCGGACGGATTTCTGGGATATGTGCAAGGGACCGGTAAGGAACCGAAAGACGGTCAGCCGGTAGGATATGACACCAAACCGGATTTCGAGGATTTTGCCATCGGTTGTTATTTGTTGGCCGGTGCCGAGATGATAAAGTTTTTAACTCAATAATATAATCGTTTTATTAACCTGATTTTCATGAACAAACATCACATTTGGGCATCGGCTTTTGCCATGCTCGCTTTGACTTACGGTGGGAAGCTGTCCGCACAGGGTCGTTTGGACTTGGCGGGACAGTGGGAGTTTCAAATCGACAGGGCTGATAAGGGAACAGCCGATAAGTGGTACGATCGGCCTTTGGAAGACCGTATCTTGTTACCCGGCAGTATGCCGCAACGTTTGAAGGTGACAGGCCGTCGGTGGAAACGCAGTGGACAGGGTCGCTCTACGATAGTTCCTATTTTTTTATAACCCTTACATGGAGAAATACCGTCGGGAAGAGAACTTCAAGTTGCCGTTTTTCCTGACGCCCGACCGCCACTATGTGGGGACGGCCTGGTACCGAAGGACGGTGGAAGTTCCGGTTGATTGGAAGAACCGTCGCGTCGTATTGTATCTTGAGCGTCCGCATATCGAGACGGAATTGTGGGTCAACGGAAAGAAAGTCGGGGGCGACAACAGCTTGTGCGTGCCTCATTGTTATGACGTGACGGACTATGTCAAAAGCGGGGAAAACGCTTTGGCGTTGCGCGTCAGCAACCGTATCGACGGCGTTTGTGTGGGAGCGGACTCGCATAGCGTGACCGACCAGACACAAGGAAACTGGAACGGTGTGGTGGGACGTATGGAATTGCGGAGCACGCCTCTTCTGTATGCCGAAGACATACAGGTTTATCCGAACATACACGACCGTACGGCCACCGTGCGGATACGTTTGAAGCAACATCGCGGCAAAGGACGTCCCGATGCCGAGGTCAAGTTGTCGGCCAAGAGTTTCAATACCGATGTGGTGCACGAGATACCGGTTGTGTCCCGCCGGGTGAAGCTGAAAAAAGGACAGGCGGAAGTAGAGGTCGTGTTGGACATGGGCGAGAAAATGCAGTTGTGGGATGAATTCAATCCGACATTGTATGAATTGACGGCAGAAGTCTCTTCCGAACACGGGACGGACAAACAGACCCGTACTTTCGGGATGCGTGAGTTCAAGATAGACGGAAAGATGTTTTATGTGAACGGCCGGCTCACCCAGTTGCGCGGCACGGTGGAGAACTGCGATTTCCCATTGACAGGATATGCCCCGATGGACGAGGAGTCATGGGAACGGGTGTTCCGCATTTGCCGGAGTTATGGGCTGAACCACATGCGTTTCCATTCTTTCTGTCCGCCCGAAGCCGCCTTTGCGGCGGCCGACCGTGTGGGATTCTATTTGCAGCCCGAAGGACCGAGCTGGCCGAACCACGGGGTGAAGCTGGGGAACGGAATGTATATCGACCGTTATTTGATGGAAGAAACACAGCGCATGAACAAGGCGTATGGCAATTATGCTTCGTTTTGCATGATGGCCTGCGGCAACGAACCGGCGGGCAACTGGGTGGCTTGGGTGAGCGATTTCGTGGACTATTGAAGAAGACGGACAGCCGTCATGTATACACCGGCGCGTCGGTCGGAGGCGGTTGGGCTTGGCAGCCTAAGAGCATGTACCATGTGAAAGCCGGTGTGCGCGGGTTGGACGAATGGCGGCGCCGTGCCGAAAGCATGTCCGACTTCCGAGCGAAAATCGATACGGTGAGTGTGCCTTTCGTCTCCCACGAGACCGGACAATGGTGCGTATTCCCTAATTTCGATGAAATCAGTAAGTACACGGGGGTGAACAAAGCCAAAAACTTCGAGATATTCCGCGATATACTGAACGACAATCACATGGGCGAAATGGCGCACAAGTTCATGATGGCCTCCGGCAAGCTGCAAACCCTGTGCTACAAACATGAGATTGAACGGACGTTGCGTACACCGGATTATGCGGGATTCCAGTTGTTGGCCCTGAACGACTACTCCGGGCAGGGCACGGCCTTGGTGGGGTTGACGGATGTCTTTTTTGACGAAAAGGAATACTGTTCACCGGAAGACTTCCGGGAGTTCTGTTCGCCGACAGTGCTGTTGGCGCGCATTCCCAAGTTCACCTATTGGAACCGGGACGCTTTTACGGCGGCGGTTGAGGTGGCCATTACGGCAAAGCGGCGATTCGTGACGCAGAAGTGTCCTATCGCATCTGCGACAAGTACGGGAAAACGTATACGGAAGGGACTTTGTACAACGGTGATGTGGCTTTGGGCAACAACATCGGTTTGGGCAACGTGACGGTTGCTTTGGACAAGATTGGTGCACCTCGGCAAATGGTATTCGAGGTGATGCTGAAGGGAACGTATGACCTCGATGGCCGCAAGGAAGAAGTGCGAAGCAGGAACCATTGGGACTTTTGGGTGTATCCTCAGACGACGTGGGCTGATTTGGCCCGTATGGACACCGGCGACGTGTACATCACGGATATCTTGGACGAGAAAGCCGAACAAGTGTTGAAGGCAGGAGGCAAGGTTTTGGTGACGGCAGCCGGAAAGATTACTTATGGAAAGGACATCGTGCAACAGTTCACGCCCGTGTTCTGGAACACGAGTTGGTTCAAGATGCGTCCGCCCCACACCACCGGGCTTTACATCGAAAGTAACCATCCGCTCTTCCGGAACTTCCCCACGGATTACCACAGCGACATGCAGTGGTGGGACTTGGTGAACCGCAAACAGGTCATGCAGTTTACGGAATTTCCGGCTGATTTCCAACCGATCGTACAGAGCATCGACACGTGGTTCCTGAGCCGCAAGATTGGTATGTTGTTCGAAGCCAACGTGGCGGGCGGACGGCTGATGATGACCACCATGCCGTTGGATGCGGACAGCGGGGTGCCCGTTATCGCTCAAATGCGCAAGGCCGTCATCGCTTACATGCAGTCGGATGATTTCCGCCCGCAATACACGGTGAATTTGCAGTGCGTCAAAGACCTTTTCACCAAAGAAGCTCCCAAGGTGAACATGTACACCAATGATTCGCCCGATGAGTTGAAACCGAAACTTAATACCAAGAAATGATGCGAAGACACCTTATTATAATGGAGGGCTATGGGTATGCGGCACGGGATTTTCCGTGTTGCATGCCTCCGATGGCGGTTACCTGCTGCAACTGACTTCGGACAAGCGCGTACCGGTGCAACGTCTGTTGGGGAGGGCGATACGTCGTCTGCCGCACCGTTGACCGAACACCGGCTGTCTCCCGAAGACCGTTATACGCCGGAGAAAGGGTACGGCGCTATGACCTGCTCGCCTCGCCGGACGAAGGCGGCGATCGCCCTTATTATGTCTCCGTGCAGGTATCCGACGGGAACTATCGCGTCACGGTGCTTTTGGGCAACCGCAAGGAAGCGGGCGTTACCACGGTGCGGGCGGAGTCGCGCCGCTTGTTTTTGGAAAGCGTGTCGACGAAGAAAGGGGAGTTCCGCACGTTTACTTTCACAGTCAACAAACGTACACCGAAAATCTCCGACACCGAAGCGGTGCGCATCAAACCGCGCGAACGCTCCAAACTGAACTGGGATGACAAGCTGACGATTGAAATCAACGGCGACCGTCCGCAGTGTGCGGCCATCCGGATTGAACCGGACCACCGTGTCCCGACCCTGTTCTGACCGGAAACTCTACCGTGGTGGATCAGGACGAAGAGCCGTGGGCCAGTTGGGGACAGATGATTCCCCGTTTTTCGATGCGGAGGTCTGCTTTGCCAATTATGCGGAGAGCGGCGAATGTGCCGACACTTTCATCCGTGCCGGACGGTTGAAGAAAGCCTTGTCGCAAATGAAACCGGGGACTACATATTCATGGAGTTCGGGCACAACGACCAGAAACAAAAAGGACCGGGCAGGAGCTTATTATTCCTTCGCCACAAGCCTGAAAAAACGTTCATTGACGAAGTCCGGCAGCGTGGCGGACATCCTGTTTTGGTGACCCCGACCTGCCGCCGGGCTTTCAAGGACGGAAGATACAGCCCACACACGCCGACTATCGAAGCCGTGCATTGGGTGGCCGAACGGGAGCAGGTGCCTTTGATAGATTTGCAGGAAATGACGCGTTCTGTTTGAGGCTTTGGGCGAGGAAGGAAGTAAAAGGGCTTTCGTGCATTATCCGGCCGGTACTTATCCGGGGCAGGACAAGGCTTTGGCCGACAACACCCATTTCAATCCTTACGGGGCATACCAGATAGCGCGGTGTGTCATCGAAGGAATGAAACAAGCCCGTCTGCCTTTTGTAGACCACCTTCGCGAAGACGTGCAGCCTTTCCGGCCTTCCGTGCCGGATAGTCCGGATGCGTTCCACTGGGACGAAAGCCCTTTTGTGGAAATGCAGAAACCCGATGGCAACTGATTTGCTATCGGGTTGCGCTTTAATGTAAGCCTATGCAAGAACCGCATTCTGTTTTCTTATTACCCTGTTCTATTTGATTCGTTTTTCTTGCGTATTACCAGTCAAAGTGTTATTTTTGTAGATGCCAGTAGCAGTTGTTTTTCGAATGGTTTAGAGTTTAATGGCTGCTGCATAAAAAGTGGGAATTTTATACTTGAATGTTTTTAAAGGTATATGGAAAATGAACTAATGATGGTGGAATACCTGATAATTTGGGTGGTATTTTCATGCGGCATGGCAGTGGTAAGTTATTTTATGTGGAAAAACAAACGTAAGGAAGTCCGGAATTTGTTGGAGGGTTCCGGAGAAAAGGTGTGCATGACATTGAACGGGGAGGGAGTACATTGGACTTGCCGGTTTGTGTGTTGGCGAGTTTGGTGATGCCTGGGGCGTATTGTTTTGCTTGGGCTTTTGTCGGAGGCATGGAAGGAACATTGGAAGATGAAGAACTTTCGATGTTCTCTTATGCGTTGATCTTTATAGCTTTTCTCATGTTGGCCGTTATGGTACTTCTTTTTAAGAGGTTTTATAAAAATGTTTCTTATGCTTTTATTTTGGAACATGACATCGTGTCCTACAACGGATTTGGGTACGCCGCTCCGAAGAGATGCCCGTTACGGGAACTAAAGTTCAAGGTTGAGAAACAAAGGTATAATGTCGAAATTTATTCTTTTACGGATAAGGACGGTCGGGAAATGATAAAATTAGAAAGGAGGATTTGCCGAAATATCCGGATTTTGGCCGAACTGTGTGCCCGTCCGCGAGAGTAGTTTGAATGTGTCTCATAGTATTTTGTTTACCCTGTTTCCGGCGCATGGTGGTGGTCAACTTACAGAATAGATATAGCATGGACTGGGAAGCCGGATGTTGTGGCTGTTAATTCCTTTTACCTTCTTCCTATGATTGGTTTTCAGAGTTAAGCTCTTGAAATTGATGACAAGGAGAATGAAAAACGAATCTGCGCCAAACGAAAAAATGTTCTCCTGTGATTGATTTTTCGTTTGGCGCAGATTCGTTTTTGTATATGCTTTTCTCGCAGAAACACCTGAAAACAGCCTGTTTCCTGCTTTTAAACATCTTGAAACCTATAAGGCAGAAGAACACACGAACAAAAAAGCAAGATAACTTTCACGAGAAAGATATGTCCTTTTGTTCTTATGTCTTATCATCTTCAACATGCAAACGGATTTTCTGCGATGGACAATCATGCCGGAAGGGGATTAGCACCCGCCGCCGCAACAGCCTCCTCTGCGGTGGTGATGCCTTCTGTCCTTGCGGTGATGGTCGTAGTCACAGCAATGTCCTTCGTGCCTGCAATCCCGGCACTCGCTGCATTCTTCGTTTTTACGGCATCCGGCACATTCCGAGCAGTCCGTCTTGCACGTACAATCCTTGCATGTGCAATCTTTGCAACAGCATTCTATTTTATCCCTTTTGTCTTTTTTGTCCTTACTGTTTTCCTGTGCGGCATAAACGGTAAAGGACACTGCGCTTAGAAACACCGCGCAACTCAATAAGAACTTTTTCATCCGTTTTCCTTTTTAGTTAAACACCTTATTTGTCGGGCTTTTCCGCCCTAAGTCGGGGCCTTGCCTTCGTGTCCACAAAGATAGGGAATAAAACGAAAGGGCTATAGCTTTTTAGAAGTTATTATGTTTTATGGACGATAAAAATCTTTGAAACGTTCCAAGCCTTCTGCCAGTATGGCACGAGGGCAGGCGATGTTCCAACGCATGAAGCCTTCGCCTTCCTTGCCGTACATGGATCCGGCATTGAGCCAAAAGCCGGGCTTCCCGGGTCAGGCGGTGTTCCAGTTCGGCAGAAGGCGTGGCCAGTGTGCGGCAGTCCATCCATACCAAATAAGTACCCTCCAGTTTGCAAATCGGAAAGTCCGGAAGGTGTTCCGTGCAGAACTCTTTCATGTACCTGTAATTCCCTTGCAGGTATGCCAACAGTTGGTCGAGCCAGTCCTCCCCCTTGCGGTATGCGGCGATGGTGGCGATTACTCCGAAAGGATTGACGTCGCACACCTCGTTGATGTTGATGGCTTTGTCGATTCGGCGGTGCATATCTTCGTCCGGAGCCACGATGTTGGCGATTTGCAGTCCTGCGATATTGAATGCTTTGCTGGGGGATATGCAGGTGACGGCATGTCCCGTGACTGTTTCCGGCAAGGAGGCAAAAGGAGTATAGGCATGTCCGGGTAGGTCAGTTCGCAATGTATTTCGTCGGACACCACCGTCACGTTGTGGCGGAGGCAGATTTCACCGATTTGTATCAGTTCCTCCCTTGTCCACACCCGTCCGGCAGGATTATGGGGATTGCAGAGCAGCATCACTTTTACCCGTTCGTCGGAGGCTTTCCGTTCCAAGTCTTCGAAATCGATGCGGTAGGTATGGTTTTCGTAAACGAGCGGGTTGCTTGCCACTTCGCAGCCGTTGTTGCGGATGGAGGAGAAAAAGCAGTTGTAGACGGGTGTCTGCACCAGTACTTTGTCGCCCGGCACGGTCAGGGGCCCTTGATGATGGCGGACACGGCAGGCACTACGCCGGAGGTATAAATCATCCACTCCTTTTCAATGGCCCATCCGTGCCTGCGTTTGAACCACGCGCAGACGGCTTCATAATACTCATCGGGCACCGTGTGTAACCGAAGATGCCGTGTCCCACGCGGTCGGCCAAGCTTCCGTGATGGCGGGAGCCGTGCGGAAGTCCATGTCCGCCACCCATAAAGGAAGTACGTCGCTGTCCGCCGCGCTGTCCCATTTGTAGGAATTCGTATGGCGGCGGGGAATTATCTCGTCAAAATCGTATTTCATACGCAGTCGCTGAAACAAGTTTGTTCGTCCCAAAGTTTAAGTTCACAGTCGGCAGGTGTCTTGATGTTTTCGTCGAGGATGATGTCGCCGTAGCTTTCGGCGATGATACATCCGGAAGAGGGATTTTTCACGCCGCTTATCGGTCCGTTGATGGTGGCCCGTACGCTGCTGTATTCGAAAGCGCGGTCGCATTCCGGGCCGAAAGTACAATTCTCAAGCACCAAATCGCGGGCATAGCAGAGCGGTTGTTCTCCCGTGATGTGGCAGTTCACCAGACGCAGGTTGCGCGAGTGCCATCCCAAGTATTCGCCGTTCAGTTCGGAGTCGTACACGGTGACGTTTTCCACTTCCCAGAACGCATCCTTTGTGGTAATCCTGGCATGGTGGATTTCAACGTCTTTCACGTACTGGAAGACGTATTTGCTATCACTTTCCAACCCGTCTATGCGGATGTTGCGGCTGAACATGAACGGGTATCGCCCGTCGTGCAGCTTCAGGTTCTTTATGTCCAACCGGTTGCATCTCCAGAAAACTTCGTCGGCATCGTTGATTTCCACATTCTCGATTTCTATGTCCGTCATTTCGCGGAACATTTTGGGAGCATCGATGCGTGTGTCGGTCATCTTCAAATGGTCGGAATACCACAGGGCGGAGCGTCCTCCCACGTCGAAGAAACAGCGGTCGATGACGAAACCGTGCACGTGCCAAAAGGGGTAATTGCCTTCGAAACGGCAGTTGGTGGCGATGATGTTGCTGCATTCTTTGATGGCCGATTCCCCAGCACGGACAGTGACGTGGTCCAGATGCAAGTCATGCGAGCCGAACAAGGGGCGTTCGCCACCGAATTCCATGTCTTTTATCAGTTGCATTGTATGATTGTTTTAAAGTTTGTTACTTTAGAAGTCGTATATGGCTTTCTTATGTTTCTATTCCTATTATATATGTGCAAAGTTACACCAATATCATGGATTGCCGGGTAGACGGATTACAGATGTTACAACCCAAATTACAGAAACCGTGAGATTTTTTGTCGTGCAAGGCTTCCGGTCAGATTTTCATCCACTGTTTTCCCTCAGCCGGATCAGGAATATGATTCCACGGAAACACAATTCCGCACACATGGCCACCCATACGCCTTTCAGGCCCATGGTGGGAGCGAGCCACGCCGCCAACGAGATTCGCACGGCCCAGATGCTGAAAAAAGTTCATCAATGACGGGACGAGGGTATTGGCTGCCCCGACGAATACGCCGTATGATATGATGGCTGCCGCAAACATCGGCTCGGCAAAAGCTTCAATGCGGAGTGCCATTATGCCCAGTCTGCGGATTTCTTCCACGGGAGTCATCGTACCGATAATCTGCGGTGCAAAGATGTACATCACGATGCCCATTATTCCCATGACCGCCATGCCCATGAATACGGTGATGTAAGCAAAGCGGCGAGTGAGCCGGCGCCGTCCGGCACCGAGGCTTTGTCCTACCAACGTGGTTGCGGCGTCGGCTATCCCTGTATCCGGGCATGTAACAAAAGGCTTTCGGCGGTGATGGCAAATGAGTTGGCCGCTATAGCCGGAATGCCGAGAGGAGCCACGATGACGGTGGTCATGATTTGTGCTCCGCAAATGACGACGTGCTCCAGACCCATCGGCAGGCTGATACGGATGGAGTTCCGGATTATCGGTGGCGCGGGAAGAGACGGGCTTTTGCGCCATGCTTTTATCTTTAAGCCGGACGAACGGGTGAAGAGATACCATAAGGTTATGGCGGCAGCTACGCTTTCGGCAAGTCCCGTGCCCAAGGCGGCACCCTGTACGCCTAATCCCGCACCGGGTATGGACAAGGTCAGCCCGCCTACGGATAACTCACGCGATGGGAAGATGAGAAAGAAATTGAAAACGACATCGAGAATGCACATCAGTACACCGGCGATACTGGGAATGCGCATGTTGCCACTGCAACGTAACATGCCGGCGGCCAGAAAGTTCATTTGCAGGATGGGGAGGAAGAGCAAGAAAATCAGGAAATAAAGCGAGGCGTCGCTACGAATGACGCTGTCGCCTCCCAACCATTGAGGCAAGGCTCCGCTGACGGACACTCCGATTGTGGCCAGCAGTGCGCTGAATGCAAATGTCGAAGGCACGGAACGGCGCAATATGGAACGTGCACAGTCCCAGTCGCCGGCTCCGATTCGATGGGCTACTTGTACGGAGAAGCCTGTGGATGCCGCAGCACAAAGTCCCCAGAAAAAGCCATGTGGTGGTGGATACCAATCCGATAGAGGCTGAGGCGTTTGCACCGAGGCTTCCCACCATCGCGGCATCGATGTATTGCATGACGATGGCCGAGAGCTGGGTTACGATGGCGGGCACGCTCAATGCCACCGTAAGGCGGAGCTGTTCGCCGGATGTCATCGGTCGGCCTTCGCGGATTAGGGCGAGCAGGTGGTCTGTTTTCTTCTTCTTTTCCTTCATGTATGTTTTGGGTCTGTTTGACAGATGGTTTTGGCTTGCACTCTTCTATGACCATGCAAAGTTCGGGAGAAAGTCAGGGTTGGGGAGTAGACAAATTACGGTTGTTATAACCCGAATTACGGATATTCTTACCAATATTACGATTTCAGGCTGAAGATTAGGGCAAAATCACTATATTTGTTTCCAAGAACATAAACAATGTGCTTCAATATGGAAGAAATTATCAAGCTCGACACGGTAGGTTTGTATAATAAGCTCTATGGTGTGGAAACGTTGCATCCGTTGGTTTCGGTCGTCGATGCTTCGGAAATCAAACAGGACCTTCCGGCAAACGTCACGCTCAACTACGGACTTTATGCCCTTTATCTAAAGCAAACCAAGTGCGGAGACCTGCGCTACGGTCGGCAGTTATATGATTACCAAGAAGGTACGGTGACGAGTTTTGCACCGGGGCAAGTGGTGGAAATCCGTCGTGACACGAATGTCCGTCCGCAATGGCAGGGGTTGGTGTTTCATCCCGATCTGATACGCGGTACTTCGTTAGGGCAAGACATCAAGCAGTATTCCTTCTTTTCGTATGCTTCGAATGAGGCTCTTCATCTGTCCGACGAAGAGAAAAGCATTTACCGAGACTGTCTGGAGAAAATCAAGATGGAGCTGGCCCGTTCGGTGGACAAACATAGCCGCCGCCTCATTGTCCGCAACATCGAACTTCTGTTGGATTATTGCATGCGTTTTTATGAACGGCAATTTGTTACGCGGAGCAAGGTGAACAAAGACATTCTGGTAAGATTTGAAGAACAATTGGATGCTTATTTCCAAGGTGGACATCCGCAGTCGGAGGGGCTGCCTACCGTGAAATATTTTGCAGACCGGATGAACCTGTCGCCCAATTATTTCGGAGATCTCGTCAAGAAAGAAACAGGGCGTACAGCGCAAGAGTACATCAAGGCAAACTGATAGAGGTGGCCAAGCAGGAAATTCTCGGTTCGAGCCGTAGCGTAAGCGAGATAGCTTACCGTCTCGGTTTCCAATATCCGCAGCATTTCACACGGATTTTCAAGAAGAGTGTCGGATGTACGCCGACCGGATATCGGGATTTGCAGGTTTGATAAGAATAGGAGGGAATGAATATATCGTCCATTCCGTTGGGTGATTGCACCTGCGGAATGGACGATACGTTTTTTATTTCAGGTATTCTTTGTAGAACTGTTCGAGCTTGTCGAATGGAATGGCTTCCGGATTGTCGTAAAGATCTACGTGGGTGGCTCCGGGGATGATCAATAACTCCTTGTTTGGGCCTTGCAATGTCTTGAACGCGTCCTCGCTGAAATAGCGCGAATGGGCTTTTTCCCCGTGGATGAGCAGTACGGCACTCCGTATTTCGTTGCTGTATGCAAGTATCGGCATGTTGATGAACGGGAGGGATGAGGTTTTGTTCCAGCCTCCGTTCGAATTGAGCGAACGTTTGTGGTAGCCGCGCGGTGTCTTGTAATAGGCATGGTAGTCCTTCACAAACTGTGGCGCGTTCTCGGGCAACGGGTCGGCGACTCCACCGGCGAGGGCATACGTTCCGTTTTTTGTAATCTTCCGTGCGTTGTGCGTTGAGTTGCCGGCGGAGTTCGTGGCGTGCGTCGGCGTCCATCGCGTCGAAATAGCCGTTGGCCGTCACGCGGCTCATGTCGTACATGGTAGAGGCCACGGTGGCTTTGATTCTGGTGTCGATGGCTGCCGCATTAAGGGCAAAACCGCCGAACCCGCAGATTCCGAGGATGCCGATGCGGTTTTCGTCAACTTCGTCACGTGTGGCGAGATAGTCTACCGCTGCGCAAAAGTCTTCCGTGTTGATGTCGGGTGAAGCCACGTAACGGGGTTCACCGCCGCTTTCTCCGGTGTAAGAGGGGTCGAAGGCAAGGACCAGGAACCCGCGTTCGGCCAATGTCTGGGCATACAATCCGGAGGCCTGTTCTTTCACGGCTCCGAACGGGCCGCTCACGGCAATGGCGGGAAACTTGCCTTCCACGTCCCGGGGTACATACAGGTCGGCGGCGAGCGTTATACCGTAGCGGTTGTGGAAAGTAACTTTCGCGTGGTCTACTTTTTCACTTTTAGGGAACGTCTTGTCCCATTCTTCCGTCAGATTGAGTCTTTTTTCCATAAAGCTATCCTTTTCCAATGGTTTTACTTGTGCCATAAGGCTTCCCGACATGCAAAGGCATATAGCCATTGTTGCAGGTATGTTTTTCCAAATTTGTTTCATTTCGTTTAGGGTTTGGTTTGATGAAGGCAAAGATAGGGACTTATGTGCTTGCTGCGGGTAGACGGATTACGGATTCTGCAACCCTAATTACGGATTTGGGGATGGCTCGCTCCGGCAAAAAAAAAGAAATCTGTAATTAGGGTTGTTGTATCCGTAATTGGGGTTATATAAGCGAAAGGATAATCTGCTACCTTTGTAATAACCTATGAGATAAACATGAGTATGAAAAAGGTTATACACGGAGCCGGAGGCTTCGTCTGGATAGGGTAAAATGGCAAAGACAGGAGTGAAAAGGATAATAAGACATTGGACATAAAGACCGTGTGCGAATGTTGTCATTGTTTGGGCAGCAAGACACTGCATCCGCAGGTGAGCCTTATCAATTTGGAAAAGCCGGAACTGGAAGAGGATGCCGTGAAGTTCGAATTCTATGCCATCTTGTTGATAGAGGATTGTCCGGACGGTTGTTGCTGTTGCGGCCGGAAGTATTATGATTATTCCGTGGCCACGATGGTATTCCTTACGCCGGGCGAAATCTTCCGTATGAGCAAGGAGGACACGTTGCCCCCAAGGGCTGGCTCCTGGCATTCCATCCCGACTTGCTGTTCCGCACCTCGCTCAAGAACCACATCAAGAATTATACTTTCTTTTCTTATCACAAGGAAGAGGCGTTACACCTCTCCCGGCGAGAGACTTCCACAGTGACTTGCCTGTTGGAGCATATAGAAGAAGAACTGCACCATCCGATTGATGCACATACCGGTACCATCCTTTCTCGCCACATCGAACTTTTGTTGGATTATTGTACGCGGTTCTACGAACGCCAATTCATTACCCGTGAAAACAAAAACAAGCTTTTGCTGGCCCGTCTGGACCGGATGTTCGATGAATATCTTGATTCCGGACGGTTGTCGGCAGGAGGTTTGCCCGTCCTGGCGCAGTGTGCCGCTGCGCTGAATCTGTCTGCGGCTTATTTTTCCGACTTGTTGAAATTCGAGACCGGTAAGAGTTTGGAGGAATATTTTGAGTTCAGGAGACTGGATACGGCCCGGCGTTTATTGTCGGAAGGCATGCACACACCGGCCAAAGTGGCTCGTTTGCTGGGGTATCCGAACGTACAATGTTTCAGTCTGATATTTAAAAGGGTGGTAGGGGTGCCGCCGGGTGAGTTCCGTTATTCACGGAATTAAAACCTCTGCACCCGTGAAGCGGATGCAGAGGTTTTGAGGTTATAACGGCATATTGCCGTGCTTCTTGGGCGGATTGCTTTGATTTTGTTTCGGGCCATCTCCAAGGCGCGGATGAGTTTCCGGCGTGTGTCGCGCGGCATGATGATTTCGTCCACCAGTCCGCGCTCGGCTGCGCGGTAAGGATTGAGAACTCTTCTTCGTATGCTTCCACAGCCGTCTTTTTTCTCCTCCTCCGATGCTTTACGGTAGAGGATGTTGATGGCACCGGATGCCCCCATGACTGCAATTTCGGCTTGCGGCCAGGCAAAGTTCACGTCAGCACCGATCATCTTGCTGGCCATGACGATATAGGCTCCGCCATAGGCTTTACGCGTAATCAACGTGATTTTGGGAACGGTGGCCTCGGCGTAGGCATACACGATTTTGGCACTGTGACGGATGATACCGTCATGTTCTTGTGCCGTACCCGGCAAGAAGCCCGGTACGTCTTCGAACGTCACCAAAGGGATGTTGAAACAGTCGCAGAAACGGATGAAGCGGGCGGCTTTGTCCGAAGCGTCGATGTCGAGCACGCCGGCCAGGAATGCCGGTTGGTTGGCGATGATGCCGACGGTTTGTCCTCCGAGGCGGGCGAAACCGATGACGATGTTCTTGGCAAAATGCGGCATCACTTCAAAGAAATATTGGTTGTCAACGACGGGTTCGATAACGTCTTTAATGTCGTATGGTTGGTTCGGATCTTCCGGAATCACCGTCTGCAAACTTTCCACACGGCGGTTCGCGTCGTCGCTGCAAGGCACGATCGGCGCGTCCTCCATATTGTTGGACGGCAGGAAACTGAGCAGTTCGCGGAGTTGCATCAGTGTTTCTTCTTCCGTCGGATAGACAAAATGAGCCACGCCGCTCTTGCTACTGTGCGTGTAAGCTCCTCCCAACTCTTCCTTGTCCACCACTTCATTGGTCACGGCCTTCACCACATCCGGCCCGGTGATGAACATGTGGCTGTTTTCGTTGACCATGAAAATAAAGTCGGTGAGGGCGGGAGAGTAGCAGGCACCTCCGGCACACGGGCCGAGGATGGCCGTGAGCTGGGGAATCACACCGGAGGCCATCGTATTCTGGTAGAATATGGAAGCGTATCCCGCCAGGCTGGTGATGCCTTCCTGTATGCGGGCGCCTCCCGAATCGTTCAGCCCGATGATGGGTGCGCCGCTCTTCAAGGCCAAAGTCTGCACTTTTACGATTTTGGCAGCGTTGGTCTCGCTCAACGAACCGCCGTGTACGGTGAAGTCGTAAGCGTAAACGAACACCTGCCGTCCGTCTATCTTGCCGTGACCGCACACCACGCCGTCTCCCGGAATCTGTTTCTTGTCCATTCCGAAGCGGGTGCAACGGTGGTTCACGAATTTGTCTATTTCGCAGAACGTGTCTTTGTCGAGCAACATGTCGATGCGTTCGCGTGCCGTCATGCGGCCCGAGGCGTGTCGCTTTTCTATCTTGTCCGGTCCGCCACCCTGCGAAGCCCGTTTGTCCAATTCCTCAAACCGGGCATATAGTTCTTCTCTTTTCATGCTTCTTGTATGAGTTCTAATTCTATCAACGTTTGATTGTCTTGTACGGCCTCTCCCTCTGTCACGAGAATGTTTTTCACCCTACAGTCCGAACTGACCTTATAATTGCTTTGCATCTTCATGGCTTCGAGTACGATGGCGATGTCACCTGCCTTCAGCTCGTCGCCCGGCTGTACGGGGATGCTGACCACCTTGCCCGGCATGGGAGCCACGATTTTATCCGACTGGCGTTCGTCCGCATGCTTTTTTCATGCGGAGGTATTTGGCCTGTGTGTCCACCACGTCCACGTGGTAGGAGCGGTAGAACATGTTCACGTCGTAGCTCTTTCCGCCTTCGCCGCGAATCAGTTCCGCATTATAGGAATTACCGTCGTGCAGGATGGAGCAACTGCCGTTTTCGGCCATGACGATGTCCACCACGCACGGTTTGCCGTCGATGGTGAGTTCCACGCGGTTTCCCTCTTTGTTTACCAATGTCACGTCCGCGACACGGTCTCCTATGTGTATTTCCATAAAATATCCCTTTCCTTATTATATACGTAATACTCCCTTTTGCAGGCCGAACTCGCGCCAACGGCTGATGGGGCGGGGAGTCTGTCGTGCGCACGGGGCTGTTCTCTTCCAGATTGAACAGGTAGTCCACGTAGGCGGCTATCATGGCCATGTTTTCTATCTCTTCGTTCTTCCGTTGCTGCGTTGCAGCGAACGGGAATATTTTGACAGGAATGAAGTGTCGTATTCGCCTTTCACAAAGCCGGGGCGTACATGATGCGGCGCAGGTAGCTGATGTTGGTTTTCAGTCCCGTGATTTTGAATTCATACAACACACGCCGCATACGTTCGATGGCAAACTGGCGGTTCGTGGCCCATACGATGAGCTTGCCGATCATCGGGTCGTAGTAGAGGGGATTTCGTAACCTTCGTACACGTAGCTGTCGATACGCACGCCGATGCCGTTCGGCTCCGTGAGTTGGCGGATGATGCCGGGGCAGGGGATAAACCCGTTTTCCGTGTCTTCGGCGCAGATACGGCACTCGATGGCGTGTCCGCGTTGGAAGAGGTCTTCTTGTTTGAAGCGCAGTGCTTCACCACCTGCCACATGGAGTTGTTCTTTGACGAGGTCTACGCCCACCACTTCTTCCGTGATGGGGTGTTCCACTTGCAGACGGGTGTTCATCTCCAAAAAATAAAAGTGGCGGTATTTGTCCACCAGAAATTCTATGGTACCGGCACCACGGTAGTTCACCGCCCGGGCGGCGGCTACGGCTTTTCGCCCATCTCCCGGCGGAGTTCCGGCGTGAGGAAAGGCGAAGGGCTTTCTTCCACGATTTTCTGGTTGCGGCGTTGCACGGAGCACTCCCGGTCGAAGAGATGCACCACGTTGCCATAGGCATCCCCAAGTATTTGGAATTCGATATGATGCGGCTCTTCCACGAATTTCTCCAGATACACCGTGTCGTCTCCGAAAGAAGACATGGATTCCGAGCGGGCCGAGTCGTAAGCCTCTTTCACTTCGTCTTCGCTATGGATGAGGCGCATGCCTTTTCCGCCGCCACCCATGGAGGCTTTTCAGCATGACGGAAACCGATTTCCTTGCAGATGCGTACGGCTTCGTCGGCGTCTTTCAGCGGTTCGGCAGTGCCCGGAACCACCGGTACCCGGCCGCCATCATGCGTTGTCGGGCTGCAATCTTGTCTCCCATGGCTTCCATCGTATCGGCTGTCGGGCCGATGAAGATGATGCCTGCGGCCTCGCAACGGCGGACAAACCCGCATTCTCGGACAGAAAGCCGTAGCCGGGATGGACGGCGTCGGCTTTGCATTTACGGCCACGTCGATGATACGGTCGATGTTCAGATAACTTTCGTGCGACTCGGCCGCGCCGATGCAGTAAGCTTCGTCGGCATACATCACGTGCCTTGACGTACGGTCGGCCTCAGAAAATACGGCCACGGTACGCAGACCCATTTCGCGGCACGAGCGCATGACCCGTACAGCGATTTCGCCACGATTGGCGATCAAAACTTTTTAATCATCTTTATTTCATTTATCCTACATGTTCTCCTAACCCACGAGCAAGAACAGTTCTTTAGTGAATGGCAGGTCTTCTGACTCGCCCCCTTTCTGAAACCTTCCCGGCCATGACAAACAAGTGGCCAGTGGTGATGGTGCTTTTTCAGAAAGTTCACGGAGCATCACAGCAGCGGGACTGTCCGGGATTTGCACCCGATTCCCTTTTAATCCGTACGCAAGGACTTGCGCACAGAACCGATTCTTGTGCAAAGGTACGTCTTTTTTCCATTACAGCCTAATGGTTTCAAAAGAAATTAATTCTCCGTAGGACGGAAGATGGTGGGTGGATTTGTGGAGAGGGAGATTAGACATAAGCACAAAAGAACATATTTTTTTCCGTAGAAGTCATCTTATCTTTTTGTTCTTTTGTTCTTCTGTCTTAACACTTTTCAGGATGTTTGTGTGCTGAAGATTATAAGACATAAGCACAAAGAACATATTTTTCCCGTAGAAGTCATTTTGCCTTTTTATTCTTTTTTTTGTTCTTCTGTCTCATAAAATGTCTTTTTTTGTTACTGTATGGGAGGATTTCAGTCCAAAAGACAGCGTTTTCGTTTTATCTGACAGGCCAAAAACGGGTGAACCGTAGCATATAGAGCATCTTCTTGTATATTTATACGGTATATGCGTTGCTGTTTTGCATATTTTCTGCATATATGCAATTCAATCTCAAGAGAATGACAAATCATTCGGCTGAAAGCGGAAAATCATTCTCCGCATGTCGGTTCGTGTTTCTCTTTCAAACGCCGGAAAAATGTCTTTTTCCGGCAAATTTCCGGCTTGAAAACCGCGTGCTGGCTTTATTTGGCTGCTTTTTCCGTTCCAAAATCCGGTAACATCATGCAAGCCGGATGTGTCTTTAAGCTTACTCACCGAGCCACTTCATGCGGCAGGAAAGGCATGAACGGGTGACAGAGGATAAATATTCTTGCGTATGAGTTGTCATTTTGTTATTCCTGACGGGCTGTATGGTTGCGTTATTCTTGTCCGAAGCGTTATCTATGTGCAAATACGCGATTCTCAGGGATGCGAAAATGACATCGTGTCAGAGTGTCAACAGTATGTCGGATTGGGCTTTGATATTTTTAAGTATAATATCATGTCTTCCGGCAAGTATTTTATGAGGTTCGTTCGTATATATATATTATATTCACGTTAAGTTGATAGTATGAATAAAATATTGTATGGCGCGCTGGGAGCCTTCTTCATTTCTTTTTCCCATGCAAGCGAAAATACTCGTGTATCCGAGGATAGAAGACAAGGCCGTTGTGGATGACGGTCGTTACAAGGTGTACGTCAGGGAAGCCGGGACAGAAAATGCGTGGCGGGAGTTACAGGTCTTTTCGGTGGAAGTGGACATGGACACCCGGAGCCGGGCGGCCATGGCGCAGTTCGACGCAGACGAGCCGGTGGAGGTGAAGGTCGTCACGCCGGGACAGATGGCCGACAACGTAAAAAATACGGCCGCTCTCGCAAGGTATATCATATAATAAGGTGGGCGGGCACGCCTTGACGTTCCGCTTGGAGCGTCGGGCCAAGTTGAGTGTGGAGTTCGGGGGCGACCGCATGGGCAATCTCCATTTGTTTGCCAATGCGGTGGAGACGGAGACGTATGACGGAACGGGGGGCGAAGGCGTCGTGGTTTGGGACGGCGGTTCGAAAGATATTTTCCGGAAAGATTGCCGTCTGATTTATTTCGGTCCCGGCGTACATAAGCCCAAGGATCTGCCCAACGGCGAGATAGACGTACCGAGCAACTGCACGGTCTATCTGGCACCGGGAGCTTTGGTGAAAGCCAAACTCCGGGTGGACAGGGCGAAGAATGTGCGGATTGTGGGACGCGGGATGCTGTTTCAGCCCTTGCGCGGCGTGGAAATCACCCGTTCGCGCAACGTACACGTGGAAGGCATTACGGTGGTCAACCCCCAGCATTACACCATATTGGGCGGCGAGAGCCGTAAGGTGACGGTCAGGAATGTGAAGAGTTTCTCATCCCGGGGGTGGAGCGACGGAATAGATTTGATGTGTTGCCACGACTGGTTGGTGGACGATGTGTTTCTTCGTACGAGCGACGACTGTCTGGCATTTTACAACCACCGTTGGTGGTTTTGGGAGGGACGAGCAACCTGACGGTGCAAAACTCCATTTTGTGGGCCGATGTGGCGCATGCCATTAACGTGGGAGGCCATGGCGATGACCGTTCCCCGAAGGGAGAGACGCTTCGCGGCGTGAGGTTCCGTAACATAGACGTGCTGAACGTGGATGAGGATGACGACAATTACCGTGGAGTGATGGCCGTGGGGGGACAAGAACCGGGTGGAGGATGTGTCGTTCGAGGATATCCGGGTAGAAGACTGCGAAGAGGCCCGGCTGATAGACATTCGTGTTATTTTCAATGAGAAATACAACCGTGAGCCTGGCGGTCCGATTCGTAACCTTGTCTTCCGTAATATCCGCTACCAAGGGAGGGGGGAAAATGTATCCCATGCGGATAAAAGGATATGACGCAGACAACGACGTGCGCGGCGTACTGTTGGAGAATGTCACGGTAGACGGGAAGAAACTGACGGGCACGGAAGGGATGGAGATGAACGGCTTCGTTTCCGATGTGGAAGTAAAGTAGGACAGCTTGTCTTTCGTTTTGTTCATGAAAGCGCGGATAGGTTGCTTTTTGTCATGAGAAGTGTCTTTTTCGGCGTAAATAGCGAAATAAATTGCAAGTATTCGCATTTATTTGTACCTTTGCCCACTAATAAGGTTTGTAGAGAACGATTGTCATGGAACAGTTGAAACATGAATGCGGTATCGCTATGATACGCTTGCTGAAGCCCTTGGAGTATTATCAGGAAAAGTATGGTACTTGGATGTTCGGCTTGAACAAGCTTTACCTGTTGATGGAGAAACAGCATAACCGCGGACAAGAAGGCGCCGGACTGGCTTTGCGTGAAGATGGAGGCGAATCCCGGAGAAGAGTATATGTTCCGTGAACGGGCATTGGGTACGGGTGCCATTACCGAGATTTTTCTTCCGTGCAGTCCCGGTTCAGGGATTTGAGCGCGGAACAGCTTGCAGACGCCACGTATGCCAAACGGCAGCTTCCTTTTGCCGGTGAAATTTATATGGGCCACCTTCGGTATTCAACGACCGGAAAGAGTGGCCTTTCTTTTTTGTCCATCCGTTTCTGAGGCGCAACAACTGGCGGGCGAAAAACCTTGCGTTGTGTGGCAATTTCAATCTGACGAATGTGGATGAGGTATTTGCCGACATTACGGCCAAAGGGCAGCATCCCCGGATTTATTCCGACACTTATATCATGCTGGAGCAAGTGGGGCACAGGCTCGACCGCGAAAGCGAACGCCTTACGCCGAAGCCGTAGGGCTGGGCCTGTCCGGTATGGACATTACACGCTATATCGAGGAGCGTATCGACGTGAACAACGTGTTGCGCACGGCGGCCATGCCCTGTGGGACGGCGGTTATGTGGTGTGCGGGGCGACGGGCAGCGGCGAGATGTTTGTCTTGCGCGACCCGTGGGGTATCCGGCCTGCCTTTTGGTATAAAGACGATGAGGTTTTGGTCGTGGCTTCCGAGCGTCCTGTCATCCAGACGGTTTTCGCATTGGAGACGGAGCAGATACACGAACTCATGCCGGGGCAGGCGGTCAGCGTGCATAAGGACGGAGAGATGCGTCTGGAACAAATCCTGCAACCCAAGGAGGTGAAAGCCTGCTCGTTCGAACGAATCTATTTCAGCCGTGGAAGCGACCGCGATATTTACCTGGAGCGTAAAGGCTTTGGGCATGCAGTTGCGCGATGCCATCCTGAAAGCCATTGGCGGGGATTTGGAACATACGGTGTTCTCTTTTATTCCGAACACGGCGGAAGTCGCCTTTTATGGCATGTTGGACGCTTTCAAGGCATATCTGAACCAAACCAAGATTGCCCAGATAGAAGCGTTGGGGCATAAGCCCACTCATGAGGAGCTCGAACGCATCCTGAGCCAGTATATCCGTAGCGAGAAAGTGGCTATCAGGACATCAAACTGCGTACGTTCATTACGGAAGGCAACAGCCGGAACGATTTGGCCGCGCATGTGTATGACATCACTTACGGGAGCGTGAATGCCTACGAGGACAACCTGGTGGTCATCGACGACAGCATCGTGCGCGGGACTACGCTGAAAGAGAGCATCATCCGCATCCTCGACCGCCTGCATCCGAAGAAAATCGTGCTGGTGTCTTCTTCTCCGCAGGTGCGCTATCCCGATTATTACGGTATCGACATGTCCAATATGGACGAATTCATCGCTTTCCGCGCAGCCGTGGAGCTGTTGAAAGAACGTGGCATGGCGCACGTGGTAGGCGAGGTTTATGAACAATGTAAAATGCAGATGGGGTTGCCTAAAGAAGAGATGGCGAACAGTGTGAAAGCCATCTATGCCCCTTTTACGGACGAAGACATTTCACGCAAGATGGTGGAGATGTTGCGCCCGGCAGGAGTCACCACGCCCATTGAAATCGTATACCAGACGCTGGAGGGCCTTCATGAGGCCTGCCCGGAGCATTCGGGCGACTGGTATTTCAGTGGCGACTATCCGACACCGGGTGGCGTGAAGCTGGTGAACCGGGCGTTCATCAGTTATTATGAGAATGTGTTTAAGGCAAATAAATAAGATAATAAAGATTGTATTTCTGCAATGAGAAACGTGACACTTATCTCGACGACGGGAGCCGTTTTCACGGTAAGTCGTTCGGTTATGAAAAACCGGTGGCCGGCGAAGTGGTTTTCAATACGGCCATGATGGGGTATCGGAGAGTTTGACCGACCCGTCTTATGCCGGGCAGTTGATGACGCTGGACCTATCCTTTGGTCGGGAACTACGGTGTGCCGGCTTTTACCATGGAAGAGAATGGCCTGGCCACTTTATGGAGAGCGACCGGATTTATGCCTCGGCCATTATCGTAAGCGATTATAGTCTGGCCTACAACCATTGGAATGCAAAAGAAAGTCTGGCAGATTGGCTGAAACGGGGAACAGGTGCCGGGCATCACGGGAGTGGATACGCGTGAGTTGACGAAAGTGTTGCGCGAGCACGGGGGTGATGATGGGTAAAATCGTGTTTGACGACGAACCGGATAACATACCCGAGGCCGATTATAACGGTGTGAACTTCGTGGATAAAGTGTCGTGTAAGGATATCATCCGCTACAATGAAGGAGACGGGCGGAAGAAAGTCGTGCTGGTGGATTGTGGTGTGAAACACAATATCATACGTTGCCTGCTTCGTCGCGGCGTGGAAGTGATACGCGTGCCTTGGGACTATGATTTCAATACGTTGGAGTTTGACGGCCTTTTCTTGGCCAACGGTCCCGGCGACCCAGATACGTGCGAGGCTGCGGTGGCGAACATCCGTAAGTTCCTTGCTTCTCCTTCGGTGCGCCCCTGCATGGGCATCTGTATGGGCAACCAGCTTTTCAGCAAAGCGGCCGGCGCCCGGATTTATAAATTGAAGTACGGACACCGCAGCCACAATCAGCCGGTGAGGATGGTGGGCACGACCCGTTGTTTCATCACGAGCCAGAATCACGGTTATGCTGTGGATGCGGAAACGCTCGGGGCAGACTGGGAACCCTTGTTCGTCAACATGAACGACGGTTCCAATGAAGGCATACGCCATAAAGTGAATCCTTGGTTTAGCGCGCAGTTCCATCCGGAAGCTTGCAGCGGTCCGGTGGATACGGAGTTCATGTTCGCTGATTTTGTTAATTTGCTCAAATAAGAAACAGGTGGTCTATGGAAGATAAAGGAATAAAGAAAGTCTTGTTGTTAGGTTCCGGTGCGCTGAAGATCGGCGAGGCCGGTGAGTTTGATTACTCCGGTTCGCAAGCATTGAAAGCGTTGAAAGAGGAAGGGATAGAGACGGTACTCATCAATCCGAACATCGCCACCGTGCAGACGAGCGAAGGGGTGGCCGACCAGATTTATTTTTTGCCGGTGACTCCGTTCTTTGTGGAGAAAGTCATCCGGAAGGAACGGCCGCAAGGTATCTTGTTGGCGTTTGGAGGACAGACGGCTTTGAATTGCGGTGTGGCCTTATATAAGGAAGGCATTTTGGAGAAATACGGCGTGCAGGTGCTCGGAACCCGGTACAGGCTATCATCGACACGGAAGACCGTGAATTATTCGTGAAGAAGCTCGATGAAATCGACGTGAAGACCATCAAGAGCCATGCTTGCGAGAATATGGAAGAAGCCCGCAAGGCGGCTGCCCATCTGGGCTATCCCGTGATTATCCGTGCGGCCTATGCGCTGGGTGGATTGGGCTCCGGATTCTGCGACAATGAGGACGAACTTAACAAGTTGGCAGAGAAGGCTTTCTCGTTTTCACCTCAAGTGTTGGTGGAGAAGAGTTTGAAGGGATGGAAAGAGATTGAATACGAAGTGGTGCGCGACCGTTATGACAACTGTATCACGGTGTGCAACATGGAAAACTTTGACCCGCTCGGCATTCATACCGGTGAAAGTATCGTGATTGCTCCCTCGCAGACGTTGACCAATTCGGAATACCACAAATTGCGGGCGTTGAGCATCCGCATTATCCGTCACATCGGAATCGTGGGAGAATGTAATGTGCAATATGCTTTCGACCCTGAGTCGGAGGATTACCGTGTCATCGAGGTGAATGCCCGCCTGAGCCGTTCTTCCGCTTTGGCTTCCAAGGCCACGGGGTATCCGTTGGCTTTTGTGGCGGCCAAGTTGGGGTTGGGTTACGGGCTGTTTGAACTGAAAAACTCCGTGACGAAAACAACGTCGGCCTTCTTCGAGCCGGCGTTGGATTATGTGGTGTGCAAGATACCGCGCTGGGATTTGGGTAAGTTCCGAGGTGTGGACCGCGAGTTGGGTTCCTCCATGAAGTCTGTAGGCGAGGTGATGGCCATAGGCCGTACTTTCGAAGAGGCCATCCAGAAAGGCTTGCGCATGATAGGTCAGGGGATGCATGGTTTTGTGGAGAACAAGGAACTGCAAATCGATGACATCGATGCCGCCCTGCACGAACCGACCGACAAGCGTATCTTTATCATCTCCAAGGCCATGCAGCAAGGTTATACGATAGACCGGATTCATGAACTGACGAAGATAGACAAGTGGTTCCTGCAAAAACTGCATAACATCAAGGATACGTCCAAGGCTTTGCATGCCTGTAAAAGCATCAATGTGTTGGACAATGACTTGCTGCGCCGGGCGAAGGTGCAGGGCTTTACGGATTTCCAGATAGCCCGTGCCTTGGGTATGGAAGAGGAAATGGACATCGAAGAGGCTTCGCTGATAGTGCGCCGTCGCCGCTTGTCCGCAGGTATCGTACCGGTTGTGAAGCAAATAGACACGTTGGCTGCCGAGTATCCGGCGCAGACGAACTATTTGTACATGACTTATAGCGGTATATCCCATGACATTCATTACGAACACGACAAGCGTAGTATTGTGGTTTTGGGTTCGGGTGCCTATCGTATCGGGTCGTCCGTCGAGTTCGACTGGTGCGGCGTGCAGGCGTTGAACACCATCCGTAAAGAAGGTTTCCGTTCGGTGATGATTAACTACAATCCCGAAACGGTATCTACCGACTACGACATGTGCGACCGCCTTTATTTCGACGAACTGACTTTCGAGCGCGTGTTGGATATTCTGGACTTGGAATGTCCGAAAGGGGTTATCGTTTCTACGGGCGGACAAATCCCGAACAACCTGGCCATCCGTTTGGACCAGCAGCGTATTCCTATTCTCGGCACGACGGCCAAGAGCATCGACAATGCGGAAGACCGTGAGAAGTTCTCGGCCATGTTGAACCGTATCGGCGTGGATCAACCGGGTGGAGCGCGCTGACCAGCATGGACGATGTAAACGCATTTATAGATAAGGTGGGCTTTCCGGTTCTGGTGCGTCCTTCATACGTGCTTTCAGGTGCGGCGATGAACGTATGTTCCAACCAGGATGAGTTAGAGCGATTCTTGAAGTTAGCCGCCAATGTGTCTCATAAACACCCGGTTGTCATCAGCAAGTTCTTACAGCATGCCAAAGAGGTGGAGATGGATGCCGTGGCACGTGAGGGAGAAATCGTGGCATACGCCATCAGCGAGCACATCGAGTTTGCCGGCGTGCATTCGGGAGATGCCACAATCCAGTTCCCTGCACAGAAACTGTATGTGGAGACGGTGCGCCGCATCAAGAAGATTTCCGGGCAAATAGCCCGCGAGTTGAAAATCAGCGGACCGTTCAATATCCAGTTCTTGGCTAAGGACAACGACATCAAGGTCATTGAATGCAACCTGCGCGCTTCGCGGAGTTTCCCGTTCGTGAGCAAGGTGCTTAAGATCAATATGATTGAACTGGCCACGAAAGTCATGCTGGGATTGCCCGTGGAGAAACCGAACAAGAGCCTGTTCGATTTCGATTATGTGGGTATCAAGGCCAGTCAGTTCTCCTTCAACCGCTTGCAGAAGGCCGACCCCGTACTGGGAGTCGATATGGCATCGACCGGAGAAGTCGGTTGTTTGGGCGACGATTCGGGAACCGCTTTGCTTACGGCTATGCTTTCGGTAGGGCATCGTATTCCGAAGAAGAACATTCTTTTGTCTACCGGTGGCGCCAAACAGAAAGCCGACATGCTGGAAGCAGCCCGTACTTTAAAAGAGCATGGTTATACGCTTTACGCTACGGGAGGGACGAGCCGCTATCTGACGGAGAACGGTGTGGCGAATCATCTGGTGTATTGGCCGAGCGAAGGGGACGCCTCAAGCGCTTACCATGCTGCATAATCGGGAGATAGACATGGTGGTCAATATCCCGAAAGATTTGACGGTAAGCGAATTGAGTAACGGTTACAAGATTCGCCGTGCTGCGGTGGATTTGAACATTCCTTTGATTACGAACTCCCGTTTGGCAAGTGCCTTTATCCAGGCTTTCTGCCATATTGATATGGATGATCTGCCCATAAAGAGTTGGTCTGAATATAAGTAAACACTACACAATCATACCATACCATGAATTTTGAAATTGTTTATGTCTTAATCTGTCTGGCCGCTATGGTCGTAGCACTTATCTACGACCGTATGCGTCGGGCATGATACTTTTTTCTGTCGTCATCCTGTTTTTCTGTGCGGGAATACTTACGCCCAAGGAAGTGTTGGAAGGTTTCTCGAACAAAGGCATGATTACGGTGGCTCTTTTGTTTCTGGTCAGTGAGGGAATACGTAAGAGCGGAGTGTTGGAACGTTTGATTTTGCCATGTTGCCGCAAAAGAAGTCTACGGTGGCAGGGGCTAATCTACGCGTTCTGCCGGTCATTGCTTTCATTTCGGCTTTTCTGAACAACACGCCGGTGGTGGTTATTTTTGCGCCTATCATCAAGCACTGGGCGAGACGGATGAAACTGCCACCTGCAAAGTTTTTGATTCCTCTTTCGTATGCCACTATCCTTGGCGGTATTTGTACGTTGATAGGAACTTCTACGAATCTGGTGGTGGACGGAATGATACAAGACGCAGGTTTTAAGGGCTTTTCCATCTTCGAGTTGGGACAGGTCGGGGTGATTATAGCCATTGTGGGCATCATCTATTTGGTTTGTTTTGCCAAACGTTTATTGCCCGACCGAACCCTGAAAGATGACGACATAGAAGAAAGTAGCGACTCGGGCGATGTTGTGCGCGTGGAAGCCGTGTTGGGAGCACGTTTCCCCGGAAACGGAAAAACGTTGCGCGAATTTGATTTTCACCGTCACTATGGAGCCACGGTAAAGAGTCTGCATCGTAATGGTGAACGTCTCCAAGGGGATTGGATGAATGTACGTCTGTCGGAGAATGATACGTTGATTCTGGATGCAGACGGCACCTTTATTCCGACATGGGGAGGCAGCCGTGTGTTTTTGATGTTGTCGGTGTTGGATGCGGAACCTGAAATGGGAAAAGAAAAAGAAATATCTGGCCATGATTCTGTTGTTGGTGATGATTATCGGGGCAACGGTAGGCGAGCTTTCGGTCGTGGAGCAGGCTCTTCCCGGACTGAAGTTGGATATGTTTTTCTTTGTTTGTGTCACAACGGTGATTATGGCTTGGACGGGAATGTTTAATCCTAAGAAATATACGAAGTTCATTTCATGGGACGTGTTGATTACCATCGCCTGTGCTTTTGCTATCAGTAAGGCGATGAGTAATTCCGGTTTTGCAGCTTTCATTGCCGAATATATAATAGGTATGACCGATGCTCTCGGACCGTATGCTTTGTTGGCCGTGATTTTTTATTATCACGAACTTGTTTACGGAGTTGATAACGAATAATGCGGCGGCGGCCCTGTCCTTTCCTATAGCCTTGGAGGTGGCCAATCACTTGGGCGTGAGCCCGACTCCGTTTTTTGTAGTGATTTGTATGGCTGCATCGGCTTCGTTCTCTACACCTATCGGTTATCAGACCAATCTGATTGTACAAGGTATCGGAGGCTATAAATTTACCGATTTCGTTAAAATAGGCTTGCCTTTGAACATAATTGTGTTTGTGTTATCTGTATTTTTAATACCTTTGTTCTGGAATTTTTAAAGAGAAGTAAGCAGTTTATGGGGAGGCGACAAATATCTATCCGATATACGAAAAAATGATGACCCGTTCGGACAAGGAACAACTTCTTGGACAACGTGGGGTGATGGTCTGGTTCACCGGCTTGTCCGGTTCCGGGAAAAGTACGGTGGCACTCGGTGTAGAACGGAGTTGCATAAGCGTGGTATCTTGTGCCGCATTTTGGACGGTGATAATATTCGTAGCGGTATCAATAAGAATTTAGGTTTCTCGGCTGACGACCGGAAAGAGAATATCCGTCGTATTGCTGAAATCGGAAAATTATTCGTAGATACGGGAGTGGTGACGCTTTCTGCCTTTATCAGTCCCACGAACGAATCCCGTCGCATGGCTTCCGAGATTATCGGGGCAGACGATTTTAGGAAGTCTATGTCCACACCGTTGGAAGTTTGCGAGCAACGCGACGTAAAGGGTTTGTATGCTCGTGCACGTCGGGGAGAAATTAAGGATTTTTACAGGGGTCAGTGCCCCTTCGAGGTGCCGGAACATCCGGCCCTGACGTTGGATACTTCCGTTCTGACGTTGGAAGAATCGGTGAATAAAGTGTTGGAACTTATATTGAACAATAAATAAATCACAATATTATGTCTGAATATAAATTGAGCCATTTACAGGAGTTGGAAGCAGAGTCTATCCATATCATCCGGGAGGTAGCTGCCGAGTTTGAGAATCCTGTGATGCTTTATTCTATCGGAAAAGACTCTTCCGTCATGGTTCGCCTGGCAGAAAAGGCTTTTTCTCCGGGAAAAGTTCCTTTCCCTTTGATGCACATCGATTCCAAATGGAAGTTTAAGGAGATGATTCAGTTCCGCGACGACTATGCGAAGAAATTCGGATGGAACCTGATCGTGGAATCCAATATGGAAGCGTTTCGGGCAGGGGTAGGCCCTTTACGCACGGCAGTAAGGTGCATACGGATTTGATGAAGACCAAGGCTTTGTTGGATGCTCTGGCCAAGTATAAGTTTGACGCGGCTTTTGGTGGAGCGCGTCGCGATGAAGAGAAAAGCCGTGCAAAGGAACGTATCTTTTTCGTTTCGTGACCAGTTCCAGCAGTGGGATCCCAAGAACCAGCGCCCGGAGTTGTGGGACATTTATAACGCCCGTATCCACAAAGGAGAGAGTATTCGGGTGTTTCCATTGAGTAATTGGACCGAATGGACATCTGGCAGTACATCCGTTTGGAAAACATTCCTATCGTTCCGCTGTATTATGCCAAGGAACGTCCGGTAGTGAACATCGACGGGCAACTGATTATGCCCGACGATGACCGTCTGCCGGAAAAATACCGCGACAAGATTGAAATGAAGAAAATCCGTTTCCGTACCTTAGGGTGCTGGCCGCTGACAGGAGCCATTGAAAGCGAAGCCGATACCATAGAAAAGATTGTAGAGGAAAATGATGACTACCACCAAGAGCGAGCGTACGACCCGTGTGATAGACTTCGACCAGGAGGCGTCCATGGAACAGAAAAAGCGTGAAGGGTATTTTTAATTCAGGAGGGTATTATATGGCTACATTAAATATAAAGGAGTTTTTAGACCAAGACGAAAAAAGATTTGTTGCGCCTGTTGACGGCCGGTTCGGTGGACGACGGAAAATCTACATTGATAGGCCGGCTTTTGTTCGACAGCAAGAAACTGTATGAAGATCAGTTGCAGGCTTTGGAGCGTGACAGCAAACGTGTGGGGAATGCCGGCGACCATATAGATTATGCTTTGTTGCTCGACGGTTTGAAAGCGGAGCGCGAAGAAGGCATCACCATAGACGTGGCTTATCGTTATTTCTCGACGAACCAACGCAAATTTATTATTGCCGACACTCCGGGACACGAACAATACACCCGCAACATGATTACCGGCGGTTCCACGGCTAATTTAGCCATTATATTGGTGGATGCCCGTACGGGAGTCATCACGCAGACCCGTCGTCATACATTTCTTGTTTCTTTGTTGGGAATCAAACATATCGCGTTGGCCGTAAACAAGATGGACTTGGTGGATTTCGACGAAAACGTGTTCGATGCCATTGTAGCCGGAATACAAGGCTTTGACGGATAGATTAGGTATAGAGGATGTGACTTGTTTTCCCCTTTCCGCCTTTGGACGGTGACAATGTGGTAGAAAGTCTGAGCGTACGCCTTGGTATGAAGGCACCAGTCTGTTGGACTTTTTGGAGACCGTGACCTATTCATACCGACCGCAACATGACGGATTTCCGTTATCCTGTGCAGTACGTGTTGCGCCCGAACCTCGACTTCCGTGGGTTCTGTGGGAAGATAGCTTCCGGTGTGGTACGGGAAGGAGATGAAATCATGGCTCTTCCGTCGCGTAAAGTCGCATGTGAAACGTATTGTGACGTATGACGGAGATTTGAAAGAGGCTTTTTGCCCGCAATGTGTGACGTTGACGTTGGAGGATGAGATAGACATTTCACGCGGTGAAATGTTAGTACATCCCGACAATGTGCCGGAAGTAAGGGCGCTATTTCGAGACGATGCTCGTATGGATGGACGAAGAACCGATGGATCGTAACAAGCATTTTTATCTGAAGCATAATACGAATACGACCCGTGCCACGGTAGGCGAGATTTGTTATCAGGTAGATGTGAATACGATGGAGCAGCGTCCGGCGGACGGTTTTCGTTTGAATGAAATCGGGAAAGTGCATATCACGACGGCAAAACCCATATTTTCGATGCCTATCAGAAGAACCGTGCGACCGGTTCCTTCATATTGATAGACCCGATTACGAACAACACGAGTGCAGTGGGCATGATTATCGGTCCGGTGGATGCCAAGGAGAATGACGTTGAGCGCCTTCCGGAGTTGAATCTGCCCAAATTGGGTATCGGAAAAGAGCATTACGAAGCCATAGAAAGCCGTCAAAAGATTTGGGACGCCAAGGTCTCGCGATAGAAATCATTAAAGAATAACCTTAATTAAAAATCAAAGTTTCATGGGATTATTAGAGTTCAGCAAACTTCCGGTCAATACGTTGGTAGGTGCCGATTGGAAAACGTTTAAAGAAATGACGCGTGGTCAGGAGATAGCTCGGACAAGCGTACCAAGTATTATCTGACGAAGAGCGTATGCAGGCTGTTGAGTTTGTTGGCACCTATCCAAGACCGCAGGTTTGAGGAGAAGTTGGGGGCGTACGAATTCGACCACGATCCTGTTTTCATTCTCGGACATTGGAGAAGCGGGACGACCTTTGTGCACAACATCTTTGCGCAGGACGATAATTTCTGTTATACGACCACGTACCAGACCGTATTCCCCATCTGATGATGTTCGGCCAACCTTTCTTCAAGAAGACGATGGGTTGGCTTATGCCGAACAAACGTCCGACGGACAATATGGAGTTGGCTCCCCGACCTGCCGCAGGAGGAAGAATTCGCATTGTCGAACATGATGCCTTATTCCTTCTATGACTTTTGGTTCTTTCCTCAGAAGTGGCAGGAATATTGCGACAAGTATCTGACGTTCGAGAACATTACGAAAGAGGAACTTCAGGTATTCAAGGAAACATTTGTGAAGTTGATGAAGATTTCCAGATACTGTACGACGGGAGGAGATGTGTATTTATCCAAGAACCCGCCCCATACGGGACGCGTAAAAGCCTTGGTCGAGATGTTCCCCAATGCCAAGTTCATTATCTGATGCGTAACCCCTATACGGTGTTCGAGAGCACACGCAGTTTCTTCACCAACACGATCAAGCCGTTGGAATTGCAGCATATCAGCGACGAGGAGATGGAGAAGAATATCCTTCTTACCTATACGAAGCTTTACCGCGCCTATGAGGAGCAGAAGAAGTATGTGCAAGGAAATCTTTTTTTGAAGTGAAATTCGAGGATTTTGAGGCTGATGCATTCGGAACCACGAAGCTTGCGTATGAAAAATTAGGTATTCGTGAGTTTGATTGTGCCGAGGCTGCCATACGCCAGTATACAGACCGGAAGAAAGGCTAAAAAGAACAAATATGAGTATAAGCCCCGTACCATTCAGTTGGTGAATGAAAATTGGGGATATGCCCTTAAGGATTGGGATTATGAGATACATCCGTAAGATGGGAATCCGTATCCCCCTTTAAAACGAAGCATCCTCTCATTTTCGAGTGAGAGGATGTTTTGTTTATGGATAGGGATGGAATAAAGTTCATTCCACACTCGTGGTCGAAAGACTGAAGTTTTCCATCAGAATCTCTCCTTGAGTGGTGTATTCTTTTACGAGCCGATTGGTTTCTTCTCCATTTACGTAAGCGATAATAGTTACTTTTAACCGTTTTCCCGATTCCTCGGAAGTACTTGTTGCCGAGCCTGAACAAGTCATGAAAAAACCGTCTTGTCCCGTTTGGCAACTCACTCTGTTACTTTTCATTTTGCCTACCGAATACGAATCACCCAAGTATTCCCCGTTTTCGTCATATAGTCTTGCCGGTCCGTTTACGTTTGTAGCTCCGAATACGAGGTTCACCTCAAAATCTTCTGTGTTCCCAGACTGTTCTACTACGATTTTATGAATACCCGTCCTCATTCCGTGATGATCATTTTATGGTCGTCGTCTCCACAAGATACCAGGGCTAAACTTAAACACAAGACCATAATACTCCATACTGATAATTTTATTCTTTTCATATTTTCGCTTTTTGGTGGTTGTGATTTTACTTGACTATGGTTTTCCGGATAATTTCATTCGTTAGTGTCGGCAAGATATGAAAAATATATTAAGTAACAAAGAGGCTTTGGAAAAATAATGGTAAAAGGTTCTCCAAAAAATAAAGGAGGCCCTTGAACCTCCCTTATTTAAATAGATATTTATTCCTTGCTTTTTACCGCTGATTTTTTCGGCCATTTCCGGATTCTGTTTATACCGTTTGTTCAGGCCGTTTACTACGTCTTTTGTAATGTCGTACTTAACATTGGCTGCCAAAATATTGTCTCCGGCCTTGCTGATGATATAATCGAATTTCTTAGATTTATTGTATTCTTTTCAGGAATGCCTGAATGGAATCCCGCATTTCGGTGTTGTATTTTGCTTGTTCTGCGGCGAAATCATTCATCAATCGGTCGTTTAATGCTTGCAAGTCCTGCTGTTGTTTGGCCAATGTCATTTGAGCCTGTTCCACTTGTTCTTTGGTAGTGAACTGGTTGGTTTCATATTTCTTTTGCAGCTCTGCGGCTTTAGCCTGAAGAGCGCGTTCTTTGCCGGCCAATGTAGCCCGGATGTTTTCTCCCTTTTTGTTCATCAGGAGCGTATAGTCTTTACAGAAATTGTATTGCGACATCAATGTGTCGATTTCCACATATGCGATTTTCAATCCGCCTGCGGGGATTTCCGTAGCTTGAGTGTTTGTTTTTCTTCCGGTGCCGACTTGTTGCATCCCGTCAGGGCGAATGTGGCTGCCAAGGTGATAAGTCCTGCGCCAATGATACTGTTTTTCTTCATTATTTTTTCCTTATTTATGATTTTCTTGTACTGCGTTCATTGATTCTATGTGGATTTTCCACCCGTTCCAAGGCATCCATGGTTTGTACGCACGTGATGCCCTGTTTGCGCATAGCCGCACTATGGCCTACGGGGGTGTTTGGGAAGCGGCCGTTTTTCTTGAAAAGGATTTTTATGGCAAAGAATGCCATACTTATGGCCACAATTATCAGGGTAAACAATAGTGTCTTCAACATTTTGCGTATATTTGTGCTACAAAGATAAACTTTAAAAGCGTGGAATTGTGTCGTATCTTCGCTTTTAACCAAATTTAGTAGAATGAATATATAAAATTATGGATATGGAAATGAATTCATTGAAACCAGCCGAGGTTTTTAAGTTTTTTGCAGAAATCAACCGGATACCCCGTCCTTCCAAAAAAAGAAGAGCGGATGATAGCTTATTTGGAACAGTTTGCCCGTGAAAGAGGTTTGGAATGTAAGGTGGACGAGACGGGAAACGTATTGATTCGTAAGGGGGCGACTCCGGGGATGGAAAACCGTAAGACGGTGATTTTACAGAGCCACATGGATATGGTTTGCGAGAAGAACCGTGAGGTGGAGTTCAATTTTGAAAAAGACGCGATTCGTACGTTGATTGATGGAGATTGGTTGCGTGCGGACGGGACGACGTTGGGTGCCGACGACGGGATAGGCGTGGCGATGGAGTTGGCCTTGTTGGACGCTTCGGATATTGCCCACGGCCCGATAGAATGTGTTTACCCGTGACGAAGAAACAGGTTTGAGCGGTGCTTTTGGCATGAAGCCCGGTTTCATGTCCGGTGATATTTTGTTGAACTTGGACTCTGAAGACGAAGGGCAGTTGTTCGTAAGTTGTGCCGGGGGAGCGGCAACTACGGCTGAATTCGACTTTACGCCGGTGGATGTTCCGCAGGATTATTTCTTCTTCGAAGTGAAGGTGAAAGGATTAACGGGCGGACATTCGGGTGACGACATTAACAAGAAGCGGGCGAATGCCAACAAGATTCTGGCGCGTTTCCTATATAATGCCTGGGCTAAATACGATTTATATTTATGCGACATTCAGGCCGGAGGTCTGCACAATGCCATACCCCGTGAAGCGATGGCGGTTTGTGCCATTCCGATGAAGGACAAGGAGAGCATCCGTGTGGATTGGAACCTGTTCAGTGCCGATGTGGAAGAAGAATACAGTGTGACCGAAAAGACTATGGTTTTCGAGTTGCAGAGCGAAAGCGCGAGGCCGGAAGCCGTGGAGCGCGAAGTGGCCCGCAAGCTCATTTGGGCTTTGCAGGCCGTGCACAACGGCATCCTTTCCATGTCGCAGGACATCGATTTGGTGGAGACCAGTTCCAATCTGGCCAGTATCCGTCTGACGGACGGCAATAAGATTCTGGTGAAGACCAGTCAGCGCAGCAGCATACTGAGTGCGCGCCACCACATGAGCAATATGGTGAAAGCCGCTTTTGAGTTGGCCGGTGCCCGTGTGGAAGTGGGCGAAGGCTATCCGGGTTGGAAAATGAATCCGGAATCGGACATTCTGAAAATTGCAGTGGAAACTTACAAAGCCTTGTTTGGCAAAGAACCGAAAGTGTTGGGGATACACGCCAGATTGGAATGCGGATTGTTCAGCGAGAAGTATCCCGGTCTGTACATGGTGTCGTTCGGCCCGACGTTGCGTGGAGTACATTCGCCCGACGAACGTTTGTTGATACCGACGGTTGCCATGGTTTGGGACCATATCAAAGCCATTTTGAAGAATATTCCGGCGAAAGCCTAAAATAAGCGGGGCATATCTGCGTTATAACAAGGCAGATATGCCTTTTTGAATTTATGAATATGCGAAAAAATATCCGTCTTTTGTGGCTCGGTCCTTGCGTGGGGCGTCGTGGCCGTATCCGGTTTTATGTCTTGTGACGACTCCATGTCGTTCACGACCGACCGCGGCGCGCTGTTATCCTTTTCCACCGATACGGTGAGGTTCGACACTGTGATTTCCACCGTAGGGTCGAGCACGCGCCAACTGATGGTTTACAACCGTAACGCAGATGGCCTGCGTATTGCGTCCGTACGTCTGAAACAAGCGTATGCCACTCCCTTTCGGGTGAATGTGGACGGTTCCTATCTGGAGCCGGAAAGCGGGGCGCGGGCATACGATTTCGAGGTACGCACGGGAGACAGTATCCGGGTTTTGCAGAGGTGACGATGCCCGAAAACGGGCAGGATGCCCCGTAGCCCTGAACGACACCCTGATTTTTGCTTTGGAGAGCGGGGTGGAGCAGCATGTCATTCTTACAGCCGTGGGGCAGGATGCCTATATGTGGCGTGGCAAGGTGATAGAAGCCGATACTTTGTTGGAGGCCGGACGTCCGATTGTGGTGTACGACAGTCTTTCCGTGAGAGAGGGAGTGACATTGTCCATGGCCGCAGGCGTACAGTTGTATTTCCACGACGGAGCCAACCTTTGGGTGCACGGTCGTATCGTGGCCGAAGGGACGGTCGATCGTCCGGTGGTGTTCCGTGGCGACCGTACGGACCGGATGTTCGATTACCTGCCATACGACAATACGCCTTCCCGTTGGGGGGGCATACGGTTGAAGGCCACGAGTACGGACAACCGGCTGAACCATGTGGACATTCATAGTGCTTCCTACGGCATTGCGTGCGACAGCTCTTCCACGGACGTGATGAAACTGACGTTGGGGAACAGCGTGATTCATAACGTAGGTGGCGAAGGATTGGGGCTGTACCATTGCCGTGCGTCGGTGGGCAACACCCAAATCAGCAATACGTTGGGGCATTGTGTGGCCGTGGTGGGCGGTTGGGCCGAGTTCGTGCATTGCACGTTGGCACAATTCTATCCTTGGGATGCTGCGCGGGCGATGCCTTGTATTTGGCCAACAAATGGTTGGCTTTGGATTATCCCCTCCAGCATGCTCATTTCCTGAACTGTCTGGTGACGGGGTATGCCGATGATGTAGTGACAGGAAATCTGGAAGACGAGAACAAGGATGTGGATTACTATTTCGGGAATTGCGTGCTTCGTACGGTCGAGGCGGAAGACGATGCCGCGCGTTTCGTCGGCGTGGTGTATGAAAAAAAAAAAGGCGAGGAGGGTACCGGCCAAGAACAGTTCCGGTTGTTTGATACGGATAACTATCTGTACGATTTCCGCTTGAAAGACATTTCCGTGGCGCGTGGCAAAGGCTCGACGGAGTGGGCCGCCCGTTATCCGACGGACCGTTACGGGATAGACCGTTTGACGGAACCTACACCGGATGCCGGGTGCTATGAATTTGTGCCCGAAGAATGAAACCGGTTGTTTGGCTTTCGGCGTTGCTTTGTGGATGGAGCGCGTGGCTTCCGGTCAAGGGGCAGCAACCTTTCCGGGTCATGTTCTACAACGTGGAGAACTTGTTCGACTGCCGTCATGACAGCCTGAAGGAAGACCGTGAGTTTCTGCCCGACGGAGAGAAGAAATGGACACCGGCCCGTTACTGGCGCAAGTTGGACGCCTTGTCCAAGGTCGTTGCGGCTGTGGGAGAAGAACGTTTGCCGGATTTGGTCGGGTTGTGCGAGGTGGAAAACGACAGTGTGCTTTTCGATTTGACCCGGCGTTCGTCCCTGCGTGCGCTCGGTTATCGTTACGTGGCGACCTACTCCCCCGATGTGCGAGGCATCGACGTGGCCCTGCTCTACCAGCCGGGTAGTTTCCGCTTATTGGAGTCCCATGAAATTCCTGTCCCTTCTGCAGAAGCCGGATTCCGGCCCACGCGCAACGTCTTGTACGTAAAAGGAGAAGTACTCTCGGGAGATACGTTGCACGTGCTCGTATGCCATCTGCCTAGTCGTTTGGGAGCGACCCGTGTTTCGCGCCGCCATCGGATGCTGGCCGCACGGACGGTGCGAGCTGTAGCCGATTCGGTGCGTACGGCTACGTCCGATGCTCGTATCTTGTGGATGGGCGATTTCAATGCTGATGTGGAGGATAGAGTGTTCCGCGAGGTGGTTTTCCCGTATTTCCGTGAGCCGGGGCTTTCTCCCTTCTGCGCAGACGGAGTGAAAGGCTCCTACCGCTACCGGGGTATATGGGAAACGATTGACCATATCTTGGTCAGTCCGGTGTTGATGGACAACAGCCGCCCGTTTCATACGTCCGACGGATGTCGCGCCATAGTGGCCTTTCCTTTTATGTGCGAACGGGAAAAGACGTATGGCGGCGTTCGTCCGTTTCGCACCTATCAAGGCCCGTTGTATAAAGGGGGATACAGCGACCATTTTCCGGTGACGCTGGATTTCGAGTGGCGTTTTCCCGAATGAATGTCTGCCCGGAAGGGTTATTCATGATGATAAGGTTCACCGTTGATGATGGTCATGGCCCGATAGATTTGTTCGGTGAAAATCAGACGAATCATTTGATGCGAGAATGTCATGCGCGAAAGCGAGACTTTCTCGTTTGCCTTTTTCGTAGATGCGCGGCGAGAAACCGTAAGGGCCGCCCACGACGAACACCATCCGTTTCAGTCCGGCTGCCATCCGCTTTTCCATCCATGCGGCGAACTCCACCGAACGATGTTCCCGTCCGTGTTCGTCCAGCAAGACGATATGGTCGCCCGGTTGGAACGCTTTCAACAGCAAATCCGCTTCTTTCTCCTTTTGTTGTTCTTCCGAAAGGCTTTTGGTGTTCCGCAATTCCGGTATGACTTCGATGTCGAAAGGCAGGTAGTGCCGGATACGTTTGGCATATTCTTCTATGCCTGCAATGAAATGCGGGTCGTTCGTCTTGCCGACGACGAGTAGGGTAATCTTCATGGCCGCGACGGATTATTATTTTTTGTTTAGGATGACCAAAGCCGCAATGACTCCCGGAATCCAACCGGCCAGGGTGAGGATGAACACGATGACTACCGAGCCGCAACCCTGGTCCAGTACGGCCAAAGGCGGAAAAATGATGGAAAGGAGAACTCTGAATAATGACATTTTATTTTCTTATGCGTTTGATTGACGGGGCAAAGTTAGGAAAAAGTTTCAAGAACCGGCACGGAAACCCTCCGTTTCTGTACGGTTTTGTGCCTACGGTAGGGCAAGGCGCGTTCCGGCCTTCTTCAAAAGCCGATGGCGGCCACGTCCTTCTGCGTTTTTCGGAAGTCTTCCACGAGTTGCCGCACGATGTCTCCGGCGGGACGTATGGCATCTACGGACGATGCGATTTGTCCGATTTCGAGTTCGCCTTGTTCAGTGTCCCCTCGAAAATACCGCGCTTGGAGGCCGCTTTGCCTAAAATGTCGCGCAGTTCTTCCGAATTAGCCCCGCGGGCTTCCGCTTCGGCCACTTTGTCGAACAGCCCGTTCCGCACCAGACGTGTGGGCGACAGTTTTTAAGGCAGAGCATTGTGCCGCCTTCGTCCAAAGTGAGGCAATGCTGTTTGAAGGCTTCCGAAGCCGAACTTTCTGCCGACAGGGCAAAAAAGGGTACCGATTTGTACCCCTTCGGCTCCTAATGCCATGGCTGCCAACATCGCTTCTCCGCTGCCGATTCCTCCGGCTGCCACGACCGGAAGGCAGGTGGCGCGGCGCACTTGCGGTATCAGGGTGAGGGTCGTCGTTTCTTCACGTCCGTTATGTCCTCCGGCTTCGAATCCTTCGGCTACGATGGCATCTACTCCGGCCTCTTCGCATTTCCGTGCGAATTTACTGCTCGACACCACATGGGCCACCGTCACGCCCGCCTCGTGAAGCATCAGGGGTGAATTTCTTGGGGCTTCCGGCCGAGGTGAACACTATTTTCACTTCTTCCCGTATGAGGATGTCCATCAGCCGGTCTATTTCCGGATACATCAGCGGGACGTTCACGCCCCACGGCCGGTCTGTAGCTGCCTTCATCTTACGGATGTGTTCCACGAGAGTTTCGGGTGCATCGAACCGGCTCCGAGCAGTCCCAATCCGCCGGCTTGGCTGACGGCGGTGGCCAGCCGCCAACCGCTGCACCACACCATACCGCCTTTGTATGATGGGGTAACGGATGCCGAAAAGTTTGCATATTCTATTCATGTCGCTTTGCTTTTGGGGTTGTTGTTTCCCAAAGGTAAGCAAAAAGACGGCAGGTCGCGGCTTCGGTCCTACGGAATTAGCATTCTTTATAGGATGGTGCTGTGTCTATTGATGTTTAAATAACGTGAAAAGATATGGCGAATGGTACGATTTATATATTCCAGTGGATTAACTTTGTGACCGTATGTTTTATTCACTTTCAATACCATGAAGAAGACTTGTTTTTTCATTATGTTTGGGGATTGGCAATCAGTATCGGTGGACGTTGAACAGTTGTGTCAGCGGAGCCTCTTTGAATGCGGAATTAGTAAAAGTAGAGACACATGGCATTCACGATGAGTTAGTATATTCTTCTTTCCTGAAAAGTTATGAAATAATCGCCTTGTCGGACAGCGTGCCCGAAGCCCTCATTAAGTTTCCCGACCGTATTTTGTTTGCCGAAGACCGCATATTCGTGGTAGACAAAGCGGACAACAAACTGTTGATGTTCGACCGCGAGGGGAACTTCCTCAAGTCCACGGCCTCGATGGTGGGCAAGGGGCATAATGAGTATATCCGGTTGATGGATGTCGCCATGGATAAGGAAGGCAGAACGCTTTACGTGCACTGCGATGCGCCTTACCAAATCATGGTGTTCGATTTCGACCTGAACCTGAAAGAGGTCGTGCAGACTGATTATTATATGGACGAGGTGGTGGCCGCCGGGCGTTTCATTTACGGCATCCGCACGCTATACTGTGACGAGACGGGTTTTGAGCTGGTGGCTTTGGAGCGGGACCGGTTGCAGGATACGCCTCGTGTGCTGCTGTCCTTCACGGGGGGAGTGCCTGGCAGGCTGACCACCGGGAAGAGCCTTATGCAGGCCGTGGACGGGGCTTACGTGAGTTTTCCGTTCGACACCCACGTGTATAAAATCCGGAATGCGGAAGTCGTGAAAACCTATAATATGGATTTTGGTGAAGAAGGGCTTATCGAGAACCCCATCCGGAACGGCGTGACGCCCGACTGGTTCGATCGCAACTGTGCGGATTTGAATTGGTCGATTGTCAATATGACCGTTTCGGATTCCGTGATGTTGTTCAATACCAACCGGGAGTATGCCTTTATGGTGAACACCGACCGGAAATCCGGAGGCGGATACCTGAATTTCCATAACGACATGTTACCGTTCTCCTTTTCGCGGATAATCCCCACGGGAGGTTTGCCCGGCACAGTCGTCTACCGTCCTTTCGCAGAGACCATAGCGGAAACGTTGAAACAGTATCGGGAAAAAGAAGGCACGTTGCCCCTGAACTGCAAGAGGTGGAACGGAAGTTCAATCCCGACGGCAATCCGCTCCTCATCGTGTGGAAAATCAAATGACAGATCCGGTACGGGTGTTTGTAAAGGTGGATTCAAGGTATTTGGTCTTTGCCATCTTGTCGTGGCTTTTGAATATTGTAATACGTTGAATATCAGCATGGTGTTTTCGTGAAATCAATCTGCGCCAAACGAAAAATCATTTGGCTGAGAATGAAAAATCGTTTGGCTGAGATTGATTTCACGTTCTCAGCCGAATGATTTTTGTTATTCAAAAGTCAACACATCACCTTTCCGTTGGTTAGTTCATGTTTCAAATCATCGTATACGTAGCCTGGACTTTGGTAGTAAAGTCCGGTGGCAAGGTCGGTCAGCTTGGAATAGGTTGTCGAGTTGTACACCATTCTCATGGCTGTAGCCAAGTCCATTCCGAAATCTTCTATCACATACTCCACCAATTCTGTTGTGATACATTCTATCATGAATGTTTCTTCGTTCGTCATAGTTTCTTTAAAGCTTTACGGCACGTTCCGTACCGAAATAATACTGTATGGTCAATTCTTTGTATTTCAATTCCTTTATCAATGTGGGCATGTCGATAAAGTTGCGTAAATAGCGAAAGAGTTGGATTCCGACCCTATCGTCGGCAATGGGACCCACTACAATGTCGAAGTCGTGGCTTTTTTCTTTATTGTTACGGTCGCGGTTGGCCACAATGAAATGTGCCCATTCCTCGGAGTAACTGTTGAAGACTTTAACATTCATCTGTCCGTTGTGCAAGAACGTCTCATCAAACTCGTATTCGTTGACAAATGGTGTGCCGCCGAATTTGCGCACGGTCTGTTCCGCCATACGTAAGGCTTGTTCCCGGATTGTTGTCAAATAGAATCCTTTCCCGAAATCCTTGTAAGGCTTTGAACGGTTTAAATCAATTCTTGCAATGGATGTGTTAGAACCGTGATATAATTTCATGCCAGCATTCCCCCGTTTTTTTTGCAGACTACGGTCAGGTCGTCTACAGCGTCTTCTATCGACAGCAAGTGTTCTACGTCATAGAATTCCTCGAGGAATGCAAGCCCTTTCCAATTATTCAAATATCGGAAAGCCTGTTGCAATGTCAGCTTGTACCTGCGTGCAAATTCACTGATGCAAACCACCATGAATTCGATTTTATTTTTTGTGTCTTTTTCCATACGTTTGCCTTTTTCTGGCGTACATGTGCAAAAATAATCATTTCAATGGATTTTTCGCTTGGTCAGAAGCGAAAAAACGGTATATCCGCAGCTCTTTGTACCCCGAAAGGCATTGAAAAACGCACCTCCTTTCGTTTTTATGTTGTATCTTTGTCTGCAAATCATTGCGAATACATTAAAAGAATAGGAAATATGTTGTCAGTTGAAGAATTGAATGACCGTTTGATTGATTTGGCTTTTTGCCGAAGACATAGGCGATGGAGACCACACTACGCTCTGCTGTATTCCGGCGGATGCCATGGGAAAATCAAGTTGCTCATCAAGGAAGAGGGCGTGTTGGCCGGAATGGAAATCGCGATGGAGGTGTTCCGTCGCTTCGATCCGGACATGAAAGTGGAGGTGTTCATACAGGACGGGACGCACGTGAAGCCGGGCGACGTGGCCATGATCGTCACAGGGCGGGTGAGGAGCCTGTTGCAGACGGAGCGTCTGATGTTGAACATCATGCAACGTATGAGTGGCATTGCCACCATGACGAACAAGTATGTGGAGCGGCTGAAGGGGACGAATACCTGTGTTGGACACGCGTAAGACGACCCCGGGCATGCGTATGTTGGAAAAGGCGGCCGTGAAAATCGGAGGCGGCGTGAACCACCGTATCGGATTGTTCGACATGATTCTCCTGAAGGACAACCACGTGGACTTCGCCGGAGGCATCGCCAACGCCATCAACCGTTGCCATGAGTATCTCAAGGAAAAGGGAAAGAACCTGAAGATAGAAATCGAAGTGCGTAACTTCGATGAATTGCAACAGGTGTTGGATATGGGCGGCGTAGACCGTATCATGCTCGACAACTTCTCCGTGGAGGATACGCGTAAGGCCGTGGAGATGGTGGCCGGACGTTTTGAAACGGAGTCGAGCGGCGGTATCACTTTCAACACTTTGCGCGATTATGCCGAGTGTGGGGTAGACTTCATTTCCGTCGGGGCACTGACCCATTCCGTCAAAGGGTTGGATATGAGTTTTAAGGCTTGTTGACAGGCCATGAGTCTGTCGGATTGACAAACGGTTGCCGGGACTGTCTCGTCGTGAAAGCGGAAGGGAAACAGCCGTGGTAATCGTTTTTTGTATATATAATAAGGTATGTAAGATATGAAGAAGCACTTTTGGTGGATGAGTGTGGCTTTGTGGCTCCCTTTGCAGGCAGCGGCACAGGACGAGTGTTTCCATTCCGCGGTGGACATTCCGTTTCTGATGTCGGGCAGTTTCGGCGAGCCGCGTCCGAACCATTTCCATTGCGGCATCGACGTGAAAACGCAAGGCGTGCTGGGTAAACGGGTACTGTCTGTGTGCGACGGGTATGTGTCGCGGCTTACGGTGGGTTACGACGGTTTTGGCAATGCCGTTTATGTGACGCACCCCAACGGTCTGGTATCCGTTTCTTGCCATTTGAACGAGTTCGTTCCGGCCTTGCAGGAGGTTGTCCGCAGGTGTCAGTACAAAGAAGAGACGGAGCGGGTAGACGTGAAGCTTCCGCCCGCCGTGTTTCCCGTAAAGGCGGGGATTTGATTGCTTACAGCGGTAATACGGGGGCTTCTCTTGCCCCTCATCTTCATTTGGAATTGCATCGTGTGTCAGACGGGGCGTTGGTGGATCCGTTACCTTATTTCCAGCATTTGCTGACGGACGACATGTCGCCGGTCGTCCACGGGGTGAAGCTGTATGCTTGTCCGGGGCGGGGCTGGATAGACACCGGAGGGTCGTCCAAGACTTTCACAGTCACGGCCGATGCTTCTGCCCGTGTGGTCCGGGCTTGGGGGCGTGTGGGTGCTGCCGTTTGGGCGGACGACCTGATGAATCACACGCAGAACAAGTTCGGCATCCGTCGCATCACGCTGAAAGTGGACGGCAGGCAGGTTTTCCAAAGCCTGATGGACGAATTCATGCCGGACGAAAATCCGTTGGTGAATTCGTGGGGAGACTATCCCCACTACCGGAAAACGAAGCATTGGTATTTGAAGTCTTTTGTGGATCCGGGTAACACATTGTGTTTCCTTTCGGCCGACGAGAACCGAGGTTGGGTGGACGTGGACGAGGAACGTGACTACCTCTTTGAATATGCCTTGGAGGATTTGAAAGGAAACGTCCGGGTGTGCCGTTTTTACGGTGCGGGGCGAACGTGACGACGTGCGTCTGGCCGAAGCGGAAGAACGCGAACAGCTCCGGAAGGCTTCGGGCGCATGGTTGGAGCACGGTCGTCCGCAAGTGGTGCAACGTCCGGGGATGGAGTTGCGTATTCCGGCAGGAGCATTGACAAAAGATGAAGTGCTTCGCGTGGGAGTGGAATCCAAGGAAGACGGATTTCCAACCTTTATGTGCTTCACGATGAGTTTGTGCCACTGGTGAAACGGGCCACGTTGATGTTGGCTCCCCCGTACGCCAGTGTCCCGTCGGAGAAATGTTATATCGAGTCTTCCCGTGGATATGTAGGGGGAGACTATGCAGACGGTTGGTTTTCTGCCCGGATTCGGGATTTGGGAGAGTCGTACGCGTTGGCTATGGACACCGTGGCGCCTGTGGTTCGTTGGAAGACGGCTTTCAATGGCAAGAAAGCCAGTGTGCTGCGTTGCGCCCTGGCGGACAGCAGGTTCGGGCGTGGAGTCTTTTAAGGCTTACGTGGACGGCCGGTTTGTGCTCTTTACTTCTTATCGTGTGGACTTGCCGGTTGAAAGAAACGCCGTTACGTCCGGAGGGCAAACGCCGCCGGTTGACCGTGAAGGTGACGGACCGTTGCGGGAATGAAACGGTGGATGAGAAAGAGTTTATTTATTAACGATAGGTTTATTTACAGAAAGATGAAAATCAAATGGATAATGACGGTCGTGCTGGCGGTGTGCACGGGCTACGGGCAGGCTTGCACGAATCTGATTGTGGGAAAGAAGGCATCGGCCGACGGGTCGGTCATCGTGTCTTACAGTGCGGACGACTTCGGAAGTTTCGGTTATTTGCGCCATTGGGCGGCCGGAAAGCATGCGAAGGGTGCTACGCGTTCGGTATATAATTGGGAAAACAACAATTATGCGGAGATAGAAGAAGCTCCCGAAACATACAACGTGATAGGGAATATGAACGAATACCAGTTGACGATTACGGAAACGACTTTCGGCGGTCGTGCCGAACTGGTCGATTCAACCGGATTGTTGGATTACGGTAGCTTGATATACATCACTTTGCAGCGTGCCAAGACTGCGAAGGAAGCTATCGGAGTGATGACGGATCTGATAGAAAGATACGGGTATAACAGCGGAGGCGAGAGCTTTACGATAGCAGACAAGAACGAGGCGTGGGTCATGGATCTGATTGGAAAAGGGACGGGACGCAAAGGTGCGGTGTGGGTGGCCGTGCGTGTGCCGGACGATTGTATCTGTGCCCATGCCAACCAAAGCCGCATCCGCCGTTTCCCGTTGCGCGACAAGGAGAACTGCCTTTATTCCAAAGACGTGATTAGCTTTGCCCGCGAGAAGGGATATTTCAAGGGAAAGAAAGACAGCGATTTTTCATTTGCCGATGCTTATGCTCCCGCTGATTTCAGTGCTCTGCGTTTTTGCGAGGCACGGGTGTGGACTTCTTTAACCGCTACGTGGACGGAATGGAGAAAATATTTGCCATACGCTTCGGGAGAAAACCCGCAGGCCGAACCGATGCCGCTGTTTGTCAAGCCGAACCGCCTGCTTTCCGTGCAGGACGTGAAGGATATGATGCGCGACCATTACGAAGGCACTCCGTTGGCTTTGGACAACGATCCCGGTATGGGACCTTTCGAGGCTCCTTACCGCCCCACGCCGTTGACATGGGAGGTGGACGGGAAGACGTATTTCAACGAACGTCCTATCTCTACCCAACAGTCGGCATTTGTCATGGTGGCACAGATGCGCAGCCAGTTGCCCGATTATGTGGGCGGCGTACTGTGGTTCGGCTGCGACGATGCGAACATGATGGCTTTCACGCCGGTGTATTGCTGTACGGACTTGGTGCCGGAGTGTTATAGCGACAAGGTGGCGGACGATTTGCACTTTTCTTTTAAAAGTGCTTTCTGGGTATGTAATTGGGTAAGCAGTATCGTGTATCCCCGTTACAGCCAGTTGTTCGGTGAACTCAAAACGGTGCGCGACCGGTTGGAAACCGATTACAATACGTTACAGGAGAAAACGGAAAAGAAGCCATGGCATTGGCCGGGACGGAGGGCGAAGGGATGTCGGCCGCCCGTAAATACCTGACGGCTTATACGAACCGGACGGCTGCCGGAATGCTCTATGAATGGATGGAGCTGGGCAAGCGTCTGATGGTGAAATATATTGACGGGACCGTACGTCCTGAAAGAGACGGGCAGTATGTGCGTACGCCCGGAGGGGTGGGTGTTCCGGTAGAACGTCCGGGATATCCGGAACGTTATCGCCGTGAAATCGTGAAAGCTACGGGAGATCGCTTTGAGGTGAAATAAATCGTGCAATTAGGGTATTTTCAGATTTCATCGTAGGCGATATGCTGTGAATTGAGTATATTTGCCTGTAAATTGGAACAAAGGATAAAAATAACTCATAATAATAAGATACGAAATGGATAATGAACTGATTAAATCATGTGAGGCCAAAGCTGAAGCCTGGCTTTCTTCTTCAGTATATGATGCGGCTACGCAGGCGGAAGTACGCAAGATGCTCGACAATCCCGACAAGACGGATTTGGTGGAATCTTTTTATCAGAATCTGGAATTCGGAACGGGCGGTCTGCGCGGCATCATGGGGTGGGCACGAACCGTATGAACATTTACACGGTGGGGGCGGCTACGCAAGGCTTGTCCAATTATCTGAATAAGAACTAGGACCTGAAGCAGATTGCCGTAGTGGTAGGTCACGACTGTCGTAACAACAGCCGTTTGTTTGCCGAGGTTTCGGCCAATATTTTTGCGGCAAACGGCATAAAGGTATATTTGTTCGACGACATGCGTCCTACTCCGGAAATGTCGTTTGCGATTCGTCAGTTGGGTTGCCAAAGTGGAATCATCCTTACGGCTTCCCACAATCCGAAAGAATACAACGGTTACAAGGCTTACTGGGACGATGGTGCCCAGGTATTGGCTCCCCACGACAAGGGCATCATCGACGAGGTGAACAAAGTCGGTGCCGAGGATATTAAAGGTTTGCATACGGTATTGGACACGGCCAATCCTTTGATTGAGATTATCGGTGAAGAGATAGACAAACTTTATTTGGATAAAATAAAAACCATTTCCATCGACCCGGAGGCGATACGCCGTCAGAAGGACATGAAGATTGTCTATACTCCCATTCACGGTACAGGCATGATGCTGATTCCCCGGTCGTTGCAGTTGTGGGGATTTGAGAACGTCAATACCGTACCCGAACAAATGGTGAAAGACGGTAACTTCCCCACGGTAGTGTCACCGAATCCCGAGAATGCCGAAGCACTTTCCATGGCCATCGCTTTGGCCAAGAAGATAGACGCAGACATCGTGATGGCTTCCGACCCGGATGCCGACCGTGTCGGTATGGCCTGCAAGGACAGCAACGGGGAATGGGTGTTGGTGAATGGTAACCAGACTTGTATGATTTTCCTCTATTACATCATCAAGAACCGTATCGCAATGGGAAAGATGAAGGGGAACGAGTTCGTAGTAAAGACCATCGTGACCACGGAATTGATTAAGGCTATTGCCGACAAGAACAACGTAGAGATGTACGATTGTTACACCGGTTTCAAGTGGATTGCCAGTGTTATTCGCGAAAACGAAGGCAAGAAGCAGTATATCGGCGGAGGAGAGGAGTCATACGGATTCTTGGCCGAAGACTTCGTGCGCGACAAGGATGCTGTGTCCGCTTGTTCGCTCTTGGCAGAGATCTGTGCTTGGGCCAAAGACCAGGGGAAGACGCTGTTCGATGTCTTGATGGATATTTACGTGGAGTACGGTTTCTCTCTCAACCATACGGTTAATGTCGTGAAGCCTGGCAAGACGGAGCTGACGAAATCAAACAAATGATGGTGAACTTCCGTACGAATCCGCCGAAGGAACTGGCCGGTTCGGAAGTCGTACTGACGAAGGATTATCAGAGCCTGAAGGCTACGGATAATAAGGGTAACGTGACGGACATTGCGCAACCCGCTACCTCCAATGTGCTGCAATGGTATACCGCAGATGGAACAAAGGTGAGTGTCCGTCCATCCGGAACAGAACCTAAAATCAAGTTCTACATTGAAGTGACAGGTGAGATGAAATGTCCGAAATGCTACGCAGAAGCAGAAAAGAAGGCTATGCAAACCGTCGAAGCCGTGAAGGTTTCTTTGGGATTGTAATAGGACTTCTGATGAAATAACTGTTCGGGAAGCCTCGCCTTTAAGGTTGGGGCTTCCGTTTTGTATGATAAGACTTATGGTACAGGTTGTATATGACAAGCCGGCGTATTGGTTTGTTTTTGTAAGGACGAATTGTTGTTGCAGCGAGAGACGGAAGGCCGTTGTACGGTGCCTTACGGGGGCAGAACCTCCGGTGAAGTTGGCAGAATGGAATACCGTGCATCGGCTGACCCCGTTGGAAGGGCGGGAATGCCGGGCGGTAAGCATTGATATGCCGGTGGTGGGAGACGAACGCTATGTCATGACCGGGCTTCGGGCCTCATACGACGTTCTGCCCCGCGAACTTTATTTGAAGGCCGGAAAGGGAGCCGAGATTCTTTATTGGGATAAGAATACGAAGTTTTGCGGAGTATGCGGGGCGCCGATGAAGTTGCACACGGACATCAGCAAACGTTGCACGAACTGCGGGAAAGAAGTCTGGCCCCAGTTGGCCACGGCCATCATCGTATTGGTACGCCGGGGAGATAGCATTTTATTGGTGCATGCCCATAATCTTCGTGGGAAGTATTACGGACTGGTGGCCGGTTTTGTGGAGACCGGAGAGACGCTCGAAGAATGTGTGCGCCGCGAGTTGATGGAAGAGACCGGTGTCACCGTGAAGAATATCCGGTACTTCGGAAGTCAACCCTGGCCTTATCCTTGCGGATTGATGATTGGTTTTTATGCGGACTATGTGGAGGAGACTTACATTTGCAACGTAGTGAAATCGCATACGGCGGTTGGTTTAATCGTGACAAATTGCCGGACATACCCGGAAAGGTCTCCATGGCACGCATGTTGATTGACGCGTGGTTGGAAGGGAGGCTTGCGGAAGGATGTGGCGGGTGAAAAACAAAAAGCGGGAAGTGCTTTTCATTGCATTCCCGCTTTTCTGATTTCTTTGCTAAGTGTAGGCTTTCTTTTTTTATTCTGTGGCAAGGAGTTCTTCAGCCAATTCTTCCATTTGCAAGAGGTCGGCTTTCTTCATGCTGCTTTTAATCGTGACCATGTGTTCCATGATTTCCATGTTTTTCATTTCCGACAACATGCACGACATCATGCGTCCGGCGGTAGGTGCCCAAGAGCCGTTTTCGATGATGCCCACCCGGCGTTTCTGGAAATTCTTGATTTGCAGATGGTGCAGGAAGTCGAACATCGGGGGGAATACCCCTGCATCGTATGAGGATGCGGCCACAATCATCTTGCTGTAACGGAATGCACTTTCCACGGCCAGAGCCATGTCGTCCCTGCAGAGGTCGATAAGCATGACTTCGGCGGCTCCTTTTTCGCTTAGGATTTCAGCCATCCGGCGTGCGGCGGCAGCCGTATTTCCATGTATGGAGGCATAAGCCACGACAACTCCTTCCGTTTCCGGTTCGTATTTGCTCCAAGTATCGTAAAGCCCGATGTAATACCCTAAGTTTTCTTTCAAGACAGGCCCGTGGAGCGGACAAATCATGGCGATGTCCAGACCGGCGGCTTTCTTCAGCAAAGCCTGTACTTGCGCCCCGTATTTTCCGACGATGTTGAAGTAGTAACGGCGGGCTTGCGTCTATCCATTCCCCTCATGGCAGAGTGCGCCGAACTTACCAAAAGCATCGGCGGAGAACAGGATTTTCTCGCTTTCTTCATACGTCAGCATCACTTCCGGCCAGTGTACCATCGGCGCCATGATAAATTTCAGGGTATGTTGTCCCAGACAGAGCGTGTCGCCCTCCTTGACGGTTTGCGTACGTCCTGCGAAGTTGACTTCTTCAAAAAACTGAGGCATCATTTGGATGGCCTTGGCACTGGCTACGATTGTGGCCTCGGGATATTTTTCGGCAAACCATCCGATGTTGGCCGCATGGTCAGGTTCCATATGCTGCACGATGAGATAATCCGGCGTCCTTCCCTCCAAGGCTTCTTCCAGACGAACTGTCCATTCCTCCGTTTTACGCTGGTCTATCGTGTCCATCACGGCTATCTTTTCGTCCGTGATAACGTATGAGTTGTACGAAATGCCTTGTGGTACGACGTATTGGCTCTCGAATAAGTCCAAATCCTTGTCGTCGGCGCCAATGTATCTGACGTAGGGTGTGATATTGTCGTTCATATTGCTTGATATTGAAGTTTAAAATCCGGTGCAAATATCGCACTTTTCTCCGGATTTTACAACATATTTCCTTATCTTCATCCCATTCTCATTTGTTGCAACAGCTCTTTTTGCCTTTCGCTCAGGCTGGCAGGGAGTTGCACGTTGTATGTCAGAATCAGGTTGCCGCGCGTACCGTCGGAATGCATGTCGCCTTTGCCTTTCAGGCGGACTTTGGCGCCGGGCTGTGTGCCGGGCTTTATTTTCAGTTTCAATTTGTCGCCTTCCGGGGTTTGTACGATGATGGAGCCGCCCAGCAACGCCGTGTACATGTCGATGTTTACCGTGCACTCACGGTCGGCATAACTTACAGTCCCGCTTTCGTTTCCAAACGGGTCGAATCCCCGTTTGAAGCCGCTGCGGTAGCTGCGTGCGCGTCCGCCGCCTCCGCCGAACATTTGCGTGAAGAAGTCCGAGAAGCCTCCTCCTGTAAACTGGCTGAAATCAAATCCTTCAAAGCCGCCTGCGTCTGCACCGCCTGTGGCACCGCCGCCCATGCCTGCCATCTTCCAGTGTTCGCCGTATTGGTCGTATTTGGCCCGTTTTTCCGGATCGTTCAGCACGTCGTACGCTTCATTCAGTGCCTGGAATTTGGCTTTGGCTTTAGGGTCGTCGGGATGCAGGTCCGGGTGGAACTGTTTGGCCCTTTTCTTGTAAGCGGCCTTGATGTCCTTTTGCGGAGTATCTTTGCTGATACCCATTATTTTATAATAATCGATAAATGCCATAGTTAAAAATCTCCTTTCTGCATAATTTGCAACAAATAAGATGCCAATCTGTTTGTAGAAGACGGCATTATTGTTATTTTTGCATGGAAGATTCAATTTCAGAGGGAAGATTATGGCAAATAGTACGGCTGAGAGACAGATAGTGAGTTTAAAAATTGTGCATACCAGTGACGTGCATGGCAGTTTTTTCATGCGGGATTATGTGAACAATCATGCCGTAAGGGGAAGCCTTTCCCGAGTGTATGCTTACGTGCAGTCGCTGCGGAAGGCTTATGGGGACAGATTGTTGCTGATGGACGGAGGGGACATATTGCAGGGGAGTCCCGTGGTGTATTACAGTAATTTCGTGGCTTCTTCCGGAAAGAATCTGGCAGCGGAAATCATGAACTATATGGCATACGATGTGGGTGCGATGGGGAATCATGACATCGAGACGGGGCATGCGGTGTACGACCGTTGGACGGCCGCCTGCCGTTTTCCGGTGCTGGGGGCCAATGTGATAGACCGGGCGAGGGGCGGATGCTACTTGCCTCCCTATTGCATATTGGAGCGTTGCGGTGTGAAAGTAGCCGTAATGGGGATGACTACCCCGGCTGTGCCGAACTGGCTTCCGCCGGCTTTGTGGGACGGCCTGGAGTTTGAGGACATGGTGTCTTGTGCAAAGCGGTGGGTTCCCCTGATTCGGGGAGAAAGAGCAGCCGGATGTACTCGTCGGACTGTTCCATTCCGGCAAGGAGGGCGGCATCGTTACGCCGGACTATGCGGAGAACGCGGCTTTGGACGTAGCTCGCGAGGTGGCGGGATTTGATGTCGTGTGCTATGGGCATGACCACATGAAGAACTGTGAAACGGTGAAAGGTCCCGACGGCAAAGAGGTGCTTTGTCTGGCTCCTTCGAGCATGGCTGTAGTGGTGGGCGAGGTCGATATAGACGTAGAGACGGGACGGGAGGGCAACCGTGTGGTGTCCGTGAAGGGGAAAATAACGGATTTGTCGTACTATAAAGGCGAAGAATCCAAATACATGCAGCGTTATTTCAGCCGTTATATCCGCAATACGGAGTATTACGTAGGGCAGAAAATCGGAAGGTTCGTGCATACGATAGAGAGCCAGGATGCTTATTTCGGCCCCTCGGCTTTTTGTAGACATTGTCCACCGGGCGCAGTTGGAAACCACGGGTGCCCAGGTGTCGTTTGCCGCTCCGGTCTCTTTTGCGGCCAGCATCAAGGAGGGAGACGTGTGCGTGCGCGACGTGTTCAATCTTTACCGTTACGACGACGTGCTGTACACCATGCGGCTTACCGGACAGGAAATCAAGGATATGTTGGAGATGAGTTACGGACTCTGGACGGCGCAGATGAAAACGCCGGACGACCACGTGATGCTTTTTGGACTATGTATTGGACGAAGGCCGGCGTTTGGGGTTCAAGCATCTGGCCTACAACTTCGATTCGGCTGCCGGCATTTGTTACACGGTGGACGTGACGAAACCCTACGGCGAGAAAATCCGCGTGACGGGGATGGCGGACGGAAGTACGTTCGGATTTGAAACGTGGTACACGGTGGTTGTCAATTCCTACCGCGGAAACGGAGGAGGGGAGCTGTTTACCAAAGGTGCCGGCATTCCCCACGAGAAGTTGAACGAACGCTTGCTGTCCAGTACGGATAAGGATTTGCGTGCATGTATCATAGAATATATCAAGAAGAAGGGCGAGATTGACGCCCGTCCTTTGTACCAATGGCGTTTGGTGCCGGAAGCATGGGCCGTTCCGGCTTGCGAGCGCGACCGTCAACTGCTGTTTGGGAAGCGTGAAAAGGAAGAATGATATACAAAAAACGTTCTGCGCCAAACGAAATTTTGTTCTGCTGAGAATGATTTATCAATCTGCTGAGAACAATTTTCCGTTTGGCGCAGAACGTTTTTACAACCGTAATCGGTTGTAAATCAATGATGTTTTTCTGGTAAATAATATGTACGGAAGGTCGGATGTTCGGTGCGTCCGGACGACGACGCTTCGTGGGGCAGGCGAAGGAAACGCGTGCGCTGCGCGTCAATAGCGGAACTTGTTTTTGGTACTTTCCTTGATGAAACCGTGCCGGTAGGCATAAAGCAATTCTTTCAGCTCTTCTATCTGGCTTTCCAGTTCGGCACCCTTGTCGGTGTCCCTCACCATCATACGTTGAGTGCTCATTTCCACGATTTGCGTGGTGCTCACGATGTCCGTCCCGTTTTTGATGGCCTCTTCGGCCGATGTGAACGGTTCGTGCTGTACCAACTGGAAGCCCCGGCTGTGGAACACCAAGGTGTAGCCCGCTATTCCGGTCGTATTATGATAGGCCTTGGCGAAGCCGCCGTCGATGACCATCAGTTTGCCATTGGCTTTGATGGGTGTCTCTCCGCGCCCCACGCGTACCGGGACGTGGCCGTTGATGATGTGGCGGTGCTGCCCCGTGACCCCGAACGAATCGAGAATCATGTCGCAGACTTTCTCGTCGTCCCTCAATCTGTAGTAGTACCCTTTCTCTTCGGTATGGGTGGTTTTGTCCTCCAGGAAATAGCGTTCGAAAGTAGTCATTTTGGATTTGTCGAACAAGGGGGAGTCCACGCCGCACCACAGATACCAAAAATAGTCGACGGCAAACTTTCTTTCTTTAGGCTCGGTGTCGCTGTTGAAAGCGGAGCGCAAGACCAGGCCTATCTTGTCCAGCAAGGCCCGTCCTTTGACTTTTTCTCCGTTGATGTCCACTTCCTTCAGGCTTCCGTCGGCATTTAGCGGTACGGAAGCGTGGAACAGCAAATTGGAGTTGAATATCCCGTACATGCAGCCGTGGGAGAACAGGCATTGTATGTGTTTGTTCAGCTTGTCGCTCACGCTGAAAGAGTGGTGCAGTTTGTTGACCAGTTCTTGCTCTTCGGGCGTGAGTTTGTAGGGCGATTTCGGGTCGATGGTGGGGAAATAACAGTCGCGCATGGCGTATTCCTTCCCGTCGCGCACGAAAACTTTTCTTTCAAAATCAATGTGCTCCAGTTGTTTCCTCTCTTTCATGTGCCATTCGGGGCGGCTGTCTATCATGGCAGCTTCGAGCTTGAACTGGATAATGCTGATGGCCTTGTGCATCTGTGCGATGAGGCGTCGGGCTTTCTGGTTATGCCTCGTGTCGTCTTTGTCCAGTTGCGGCCCGAAATAATGACAGGGGTCGTCGGCGTATGTTTCCATGGCGAACGTGGCAAGCGGCACCAGATTGATGCCGTAACCGTCTTCCAGTGTGGCGAGGTTACCGTAACGGAGCGTCAGGCGCAGCACGTTGGCAATGCAACAGTCGTTGCCGGCTGCCGCCCCCATCCAAAGCGCGTCGTGGTTGCCCCACTGTATGTCGAAGTTGTGGTAATTGCACAGTGTGTCCATGATGATGTGCGCTCCGGGGCCGCGGTCGAAGATGTCACCGAGGATGTGCAACTGGTCGATGCTCAGGCGTTGTATCAGGTTGCAGATAGCGCAGATGAATTCATCAGCCCGTCCGGTGGACACGATGGTCTCGATGATGCGGTTGAAGTAAGCTTGTTTGTTATAGTCTTGCGGAGACTCGTGCAACAACTCCTCTATGATATAGGCAAATTCCTTAGGGAGCGCCTTACGCACCTTAGAACGCGTGTATTTGGACGAGACCGACTGACATACGCTTACGAGTTGGTGAAGGGTGATGTTGTAGAAATCGTTCAGGTTCGTTTCGGAGTTCTTGATGTATTGTAGCTTTTGTTCGGGGTAATAAATCAGGGAACAGAGTTGCCGGATTTCCGACTCCCGCATCGTGGTTCCGAATATTTCGTTCACCTTACGTTTGATATTGCCCGACGCGTTTTTCAAGATATGCTGGAAGGCCTCGTATTCCCCGTGTATGTCGGCCAGGAAATGTTCCGTGCCTTTGGGCAGGTTCAGAATGGCCTCCAGGTTGATGATTTCCGTGCATGCGGCACCGATGTTGGGGACGCTTTGGGAGAGCAGTTCCAGAAGTCTCATGTCGTTCCGAATCTTTTCGTAGGAGTATATCTGAGTCATGGTATTTGTATTTCGTTTGTTCATTAAGACAAAATTACGCAAATCTTTTGTTCCTTACAATGTTTGCTGGCGGTTTTTCGTGACAAACAGGCTGATAGGATGTAGAAATCATAGTGTTAATTCTTTTTAAGAAAGCATCAATATACTGAAAACAGTAGCTCTTAATGGCAAAAAACTGTAATTTTGCAACTTCATGGAATAAGAAATGCGGAATAGATTCTTTTTGTACTGTGCTTTTGTACGGGCTGTCTTGCATGTTTGTTCGGGCTGTCGGAGAAGGTGGACATGCCTTCGCTGAGGTGAAAGACAGTATAAAACCTGGCGCGGATTCTGTATCTTCAGTTGTGGAGCCGGTTCGCAAGACGCGCAATCCGCTCAAGTGGATAGGGCGTTATCTGAGTAACACCAATAAACACGAAGACCGGCCCTTCGATTTCAGTATGCTGATAGGGCCGAGTTATTCGGCTGCTACATCTGTCGGATTGGGAGCTACGGCCTCCGGTCTGTATTCATGGGATCGTTCCGATCCTTTGTTGCCCAAGTCCAATGTTTCGGTGTACGCCAATGCTTCCCTGTCGGGGATGTTGGCTGTAGGGTTGCGGGGAAATAATTTTCTACCTCATCAGAGATACCGTTTCGATTATCAGTTGTCGTTTTATACCTTTCCGGGAAAATTTTGGGGAATAGGTTATGAAAACGGTGCCAGTGATGCGAATAAGAGCGACTATGAGCGTGTGAAGCTTCAGTTCAAGCCCAGTTTTTTGTTTCGCCTGAACGAATCGGTCTTTTTTGGGGCCGGTCGTGGACGTAGAATGGGTGAACAGTTTCGGTTTTGAAAACGAGACGTTGCTGGAGGGACAAGACAAATCGGTGGCGAATTACGGAGCGGGATTTAATTTCACGTACGATACGCGGGACTTTGTACTGAATGCCTACCGCGGCAATTTCTTTCGTTGGGAACAGATGTTCTACCCGTCCGGTTTCGAAACGACTACGCTTTCAGTTATACCGACTTGACTTATAGCACCTACCATCAGGTGTGGAAAGGCGGCGTGCTGGCCATGGAATTGCATACCTTGTTCAATTATGGAGATGTGCCTTGGACCATGATGGCCCAGGTCGGGGTGTTGGGGCGCATGCGTGGGTATTATGAAGGGCGATATCGCGACCGTAATATCATGGAAGGGCAGTTGGAGCTGCGCCAACATATCAAGGGGCGCAACGGTATAGCCGTATGGGTGGGGCTGGCCAACGTGTTTCCTAATTTCGGTCATATATATTATGATGAGATGCTTCCCAACTATGGTATCGGCTATCGTTGGGAGTTCAAGAAAAGGGTGAATATACGTTTTGATTTGGGCTTTACCAAAGACAGCCCGAATTTCACCTTTAATATCAATGAGGCTTTTTGAAAAAAAAACTAAAAACAGAGATATAAAATGAATTTTAAGAGTGTGTATGTCTCAGGGCTGTTGGCTGTATGGCCCGTGATGCAGGGCATGGCCCAGTCGGAATTGATTAAGTTTGGTGATTTCGATCAATGGATAGTCCGCAACATTAAGGAGAGCGGCATTATCGGTGGAGATACCAAACAGTTGTACGAAATCGGTCCGGACGCGGTCTGGAACGAGAACAAGGCTTATACGAATCAGGGAGGTTCGCCGTGGGCAACGTCGAATGTGATGGCCAAGGTTTGCGGAATCACCAAGACGAATACTTCGGTTTACCGGGAGAAACGGGGAGACGGTTATTGTGCCCGCCTGGAGACTCATGTAGAGAAAGTGAAAGTCATGGGAATTGTGAATATAGAAGTGTTGGCAGCCGGTTCTGTTTTTCTGGGCAGCGTGCCCGAACCGATTACCAATACGTCCAATCCGATGAGCAAATTGGCTGTGGGCATACCTTTTTACCAAACGTCCGCAGGCTATCAGTTTCGACTATAAGGTGAAACTTTCCGACCAACCGGACCGTATCCGTCAGACAGGGTTTAGCCGCGTGACCAAAGTCCAGGGAAAAGATATGCCCGATGTGGTATGTTTGCTCCAGAAACGTTGGGAAGACAAAAAGGGAATGTGTACGCCCAACGCATAGGAACGATGATTCATCGTTTCAACCACAATACGGATTGGGTAAACGGTGCAAAATTTCCTATTAAATACGGTGATATTACCAAGCAGCCCGGGTTTCAAAGTTATATGGGATTGATATCCGGTGACAAGACACAATACACCCGTAACAGCAAGGGGAAGATGGTGCCTATCAAGGAAGTGGGTTGGGCCGATGCCGGTGAAACGCCCACGCATATCGTGTTGCAGTTCGATTCCAGTTACGGAGGCGCGTACGTGGGTTCTGTAGGAACCACATTGTGGTTGGATAATGTGCATGTCATATATTAAGTAGGTAAGTGGGCAGCATGAAGACAGACCGTTTTACATACGAAGGTGTGCCGACACCGTGCTATATCATAGAGGAAGATTTGTTGCGGCGTAACCTGGAGCTGATTCGGGATGTATCCCGAAGGGCGGGAGTGGAAATCATTTTAGCCTTCAAGGCTTTCGCTTTATGGAAATCGTTCCCTGTTTTCAGGGAATACATCAGCCATACCACGGCCAGTTCCTCTACGAGGCCCGTTTGGCGGCGGAAGAGTTCGGTAGCAAGGCACATACTTATTCTCCGGCGTATACGGAACGTGATTTCGACCGGATACTCTCGTGCAGCAGTCATGTCACGTTCAATTCCATGAGCCAGTATGCCCGTTTCTATCCGCGCGTGGAGGAATACAACCGTCTGCATCCGGAGGAGCGTGTCTCTTGTGGGCTGCGCATCAATCCGGAGTATTCGGAGATAGAAGTGGACTTGTACAATCCTTGTGCGCCCGGTTCCCGTTTCGGCATGATGGCCTCGCAACTTCCGGACGGACTGCCAGCCGGGATTGAAGGATTCCATTGTCATTGTCACTGCGAGAGTTCTTCCGAAGCACTCGACACACTTTGCAACATATAGAGGAGAAGTTCGGGAGATGGCTGTCCCGATTGAAATGGCTCAATCTGGGAGGCGGCCATTTGATGACGCGGAAGGATTATGATGTGGAGCGTTTGGTGGCCATCCTGAAAGGCTTGAAGGAACGCTATCCCGACCTTACGGTCATTTTGGAACCGGGCTCGGCTTTTGCCTGGCAAACCGGTCCGTTGGTTGCTTCGGTAGTCGATGTAGTGGAAAATAAAAGGGGTACGTACGGCCATTCTCGACGTGAGTTTCACTTGCCACATGCCGGATTGTTTGGGAAATGCCGTATCAACCGGCGGTACGTAACGCCGAGACGATGGAACCCGATGCGGTGAAACGTGCGGCTCCGGAAGAAAATGTCTATCGTTTGGGCGGGAACAGTTGTTTGAGCGGTGACTACATGGGCGCATGGCGCTTTGGCCATCCGCTCGCGCCGGGCGACCGGATTATCTTTGAAGATATGATACATTATACTACGGTAAAAACCAATATGTTCAACGGCATCCGCCATCCGGACATCGCGATGCTGCATAGCGACGGACTTTGGAATATTACCGGCGTTTCAGTTACACCGACTATCGGGACAGGATGTGTTGAAAACAGAAAAAATGAAATAACGATTGATTTTTTCCATACAGATGCTTGTGCTTTAAAAAATAATTGTACCTTTGCAACCGCATTCAGGGGAATGCAAAAAGCTAATGAACTTAATGGAACAAGCATCTTTTGCGGAAATAGCTCAGTTGGTAGAGCACGACCTTGCCAAGGTCGGGGTCGCAGTTCGAGTCTCGTTTTTCCGCTCAAGATATTCAGAAACATTTTTGCCCAGGTGGCGGAATGGTAGACGCGCTCGTTTCAGGTGCGAGTGTTGAGAGACGTGCAGGTTCGAGTCCTGTTCTGGGCACAGAGAATGTTTTCTGTATCATCCGGAGAGATGGCGGAATTGGTAGACGCGCTACTTTGAGGGGTAGTGACAATTGTGTCGTGGAGTTCGAGTCTCCTTCTCTTCACTTTCATAAGCGATTGGTTTGCGGAAATAGCTCAGTTGGTAGAGCACGACCTTGCCAAGGTCGGGGTCGCGAGTTCGATCTCGTTTTCCGCTCAGGCAAAGCTGCCCGTGAGGGTGGCTTTTCTTGTTTATACATTCCAGTTTCATTTGTTTTCTTCGTTTCGTTTACGGTAGAGTTGGTAAGAGTTGTAGATATTGTGCCAGATGCTGTAGAAGCCTCCGGCTACCGATGTGACCGGAGTCATGAACGTATACCCCATCCAAATGGCAAATACCGTGTTCTTTTGTCCCAAGGCCTGACCTGCGCTGATGGAATCATTGTAACAGGTTCCGATGCGTTTCCCCGCCCAGAATTGTACGACGCAGCAAACAAGCGATATGCCGGCTATGCCCAATTGGTAAAGCACCGATACTTCGCTGTGGACAATACTCTTCACGGTAACTCCGATGGCAATGGCCAGTGCCACGGCCCACAAATAGAATGCCAGGTCTTTGCAGCGGACAACCAGTTTGTGTACGCCCGGAAGGCAGTAGCGAACGAACAAAGCGGCCAGGAACGGGCAGAACAGGAGGGAAGACTTTGCTTAATATCAAGGAAAAGGAGACACCGAATGTCAAATCGGGGTGGGGGGTGAATCAAGGGGACGAATATGGGGACTATCAGTGCCGTGACCAGATTGATTAAAATGGTATAGGTGGTCAGGTTGGCCGCACTGCCTCCCAATTTTCGGTGACCACTGCCGCCGCCGTAGCTGTCGGGCAAATCATGCACAGCATGGCGGCTTCTGCCAAAACCTGGCCCGGCAGATGGGGAAAACATTTCAAAAGTCCGGCAAGGAGGGCAAAACAGCCGGCCTGAATCAAAGAGCAGCCATCCATGCCAACGGCAAGGACGGAGTTCTCTGGGATTCACTTTACAGAATGTGATGAAAAGCATGGCAAATATCAATGCCGGTTGCAGGATGTCGATAAACCGGGCTACGTAAGGCTTCGTAGGTTCCAGGGCAGGAATCCCGGTGTAAATGAAGTAAGACAATGCTCCCGCGAGCATGGCGATGGGGAGAGTCCAGTTTTTAATGAATCTGATGATAGACATGTTCAAATTATCATGAATGGTTGTGCAAAGTTACTTATTTTGTTATCGCCAGGGTGGATTAAACCAGACAAAATTTGTCCGGACGGGAGATTTTATATAATTTTGCACCGGTCTCCGACTAATTATATCCTTGGTGTATAATTGTTCGGATTTTATGGTTTTATTTATTTAATAAATTGATGAATTTATACATTCGCTATTTTGACGAGGAGTGCGTGGTGAGTTCGGCGGAAGAGGCTTTCGATTTCCTCTCTTCTCTGCCGGGTATTACGTTGGATGAGGCTTTCGTGAAAGATTTGCGCCAATACATGGATAGTCCGATGCCTTATCCCAAGCGTTATAAGGTACGTCCTCGTGTGTATTTTATTGTGATTAAGACAACGGCTACGACTTTGGCCGAATTTAAAGTGAACGGAGGCAGGACGCAGTCTTTGGCCGAAAGTTCGGAGAAGGAACCCACGGCCCGTTTTTCCATCAACGACCGTCCGGGATGGTATGAAGGGAAATCCTTTTCAAACGTGTGGTTCCCATTCCCGGCACCACGAAGTTCCAGTATAAGGATACGCGGTTCAAGGCTCGTTGCAAGGCTCGTAACGCGCAGGAATGTTACAATCGCATAGTAGAGCATTTGCGTTCACGGCAAGATGTGGATGCGCGCAGCCAGTTTCCTTCCGTAAAAAAGGAAAGAACTTCTCTTGTTCTTATTTGGGCATGACGTTGGAAGAGGAATAGAACCCAGAGGGGAGATGTGCCCCGCGTTTGTATAGGAACGTTCTCCTTACGTACGGGGATTTTGTTTTAAAGATAAAGGGATGCCGGTCGCGGTATCCCTTTTTGTGATTCGTTTTTTCATTGAACTTCATTTTGAGTCTGCCAAAATGTCAGTTATAATGAGCTTAGGTTTGGTTTTTTCGGGAACGGGTGCAGGCGTGTGCGAAAATAATGGATTCTCGTGCCTTTTGCCCGGGACAATATGTAACGGATAAGAAGCCGATTCATGCTTGAATGTAATTTCCGTTTGTCTTTTACTTACCTTCCGTATCCGAGCATCCGGCATAGGCGAGGGGGGAAGCCATACAAAATGACAGTAGCTTTTTGTCGGGGAATAACGTCGGAATAGAGAAAAATCCCTTTTCCCCGTAGGATGTTTTGCCCTTTTCTTCTTGTTTTTGGGGCGGGATGAGGACGATGACGGAAAGTTATGCGGAGAAAAATTAATCGCTTTCAGCCGAATGAGAAATCAATCTCTTGCAATTGATTGTGAATATTCCATAATTCTTATTGGGATATGCCGCACAAATATGTATGTTTCTTAAAAGAATTTTCCAGATGAGGCTGTTTCCGTCTTTTTTTTTTTTCTCTCTGAGAGTGGGGCGAAAACTGCCATTTTGTCAGTCTACGCCTGTGGAGTGTGAAGGGGAGAAGGGCGGGCGGTGCAGCAGCGGGATGGAGGGCCGCTGTCTTTGTTTCCACGAATAGGATGCGGCTCGGCAGTTCCCGCTCAAAAGCAAGCTTTAGGCTTGGAACTGCACTCGCCTTTCGTTTTTCTTTGTTTCACGAAGATAGGATGCGGCTCGGTAGTTCCTCGCTCAAAAGCAAGCTTTTGGCTTGGAACTGCACTCGCCTTTCGCTATCTTTGCGTACGGAAAGAACCGTTCAAAAGAAAGGAGACGATTATGCTTGCATATACGTTCGTAGAACAAGGAGATTCGAATTAAGGGAAAAGCCGCGTCCGGAGTTGCAGGACGGGCGGGATGCTATCGTACGGGTGACGTTGGGAAGCATCTGTACCAGTGATTTACACATCAAACACGGGGAGTGTGCCGCGTGCCGTACCGGGAATCACGGTAGGGCATGAAATGGTCGGGGTGGTGGAAGAAGTAGGCCATGAAGTCACTTCGGTCAAGCCGGGCGACAGGGTGACCGTGAACGTGGAGACATTTTGTGGGGAATGCTTCTTTTTGCCGACACGGATACGTGAACAACTGCACCGACCCTCATGGCGGATGGGCTTTGGGTTGCCGCATCGACGGAGGACAAGCCGAATTTGTCAGGGTTCCGTATGCGGACCAGGGCTTGAATGATTCCCCGTCGGTGACCGACGAGCAGGCTTTGTTCGTGGGCGACATCTTGGCCACAGGCTTTTGGGCGGCGCGTATCTCGGAAATCAAGGAAGAGGACACGGTGTTGATTATCGGCGCAGGCCCCACGGGGATATGCACTTTGCAGTGTGTCATGCTGAAAAATCCGCATCGCGTCATCGCTTGCGAACGGTCGGAGGAGCGGTTGCGTTTCGTGCGCGAACACTATCCCGGGGTGGAGGTGACGACTCCCGAAAGCTGTAAAGACTTTGTGTTGCGCCATAGTGCCCATGGAGGGGCGGACGTGGTGTTGAAGTGGCCGGTAGTCAGGACAGTTTCCGACTGGCCTGGGAGTGTGCCCGTCCCAATGCCATCGTGACGGTTGTGGCGCTTTATGACAAGCCCCAGTTGTTGCCGTTGCCGGACATGTACGGGAAGAACCTGACGTTCAAGACCGGAGGGGTGGACGGCTGCGATTGTGCCGAAATCCTTTCCCTGATAGAGGCGGGCCGGATTGATACCACGCCGCTTGTCACCCACCGTTTTCCGTTGGAACGTATTGAAGAAGCCTACCGGATTTTTGAGAACAGACTGGATGGCGTCATAAAGGTGGCCGTCACCGGTGCTGCGTCCACTTCTTTTCAGCAAGATGAGTAAACACGCTGTGCCTACGGCTGCTTGGCCATATAATAAGGCGTAGAAAGCCGTATGCAAAGGGAGGTGTAGTCGGGCTGATACGATAGCGGTGGGTGGAATAATTACCAAGCTGGCAGAGAAAATCCGGATGAAAATCCTGATGTAAAGGGCAGACCGTTTTGGGGAGTTTGGAAGTGTGGGGATGTATGTGCAAAGATAATTGATGCCCCAGAAGTCATTCCATTCTACCTTATGGGGCAGTCTGCACAAGGCGTAGGCGTGCATGACGAGGAAGACTTCGGCGACCCAAAAGGCGAACTCCACCTCGGGATAATATTCCCCATGTAGGCCGTGACGAATACTCCATGGATTATGTATAATATAAGAAGTGGAATACACCCTGTATTCCACTTCTGTTTTCTTTGCTTTTTCAGTCATCTAATTTGATAATTGCTTTTATACTGTCCATTTTTTAATGAATGATAAGTAAATGAACTCAAAACAAAGTTACAAATAAATATAATATAATTATAAGGTTTGGTGTGTTTTTTGGGTATTTCCATCAATATTTTCTATGAATTCTCCTTTTTAAGACGTAAAATACGATAATTTATCGCCGATTTTGCTCTTGTGTACCGTTTGATTATGGGTGATAAAATATGAAATAAAAAACCCCACTTCCATACATTGTAGGTGGAAGTGGGGTAATGTAGGTGATGTGGTCGATTGTCCGTGTTACCGGACGATGACTTTTGCCGGTCTACGATATATAGCCCTTTAGAAAGGCCGCGCACTTGTTCGCGCCCGTTGACGGTCACTTGCCGTACCATGCGTCCGTCCGTTCCGTAGATGGAAACGGTCAGTACTTGTCCTTCCGGACCTTGCAAACTGATGCAACCCTCTCCGCCGTATGCTTTGACGGTAGCTGTGCCCTTATGTACGGGAGTGACGGAGGTGGTGCCGTCGCCCAGATAATACAATCTGAAGTTGTCGGCCTTATACCATCCGTCGTTGACTTTGATGCCGAGGGTGAGCATGCCGTCCGTCACGTGGATGCTGTCTATGACGGTTTCCCGCAGGTAACGTTTGCCGAAATCGTCATCGGTCATCGTGGCCATGGCCTCGTTGGCAAAGAGCGTGACGCTCTGTCCTTCGTCAGTGGCTATCCATGCCTTCACGCGGTAGAATCCGTTTTTCAGGCCCGTGGCTTTCTGGCTCAGCGTGACGCTGCCTGCCCCGCTACTGGAATAAGAGTAGAACACGTAACTGCCATCGGCATCCACCATGTAGTTGTTAAAGAGGAAACGTCCGTCACCTTTGAACTCTGCCCTGTCTCGCGCGTGATGTCCCAACCCGTGGTGCGTCGGCTTTCAAACGAAGGATTGGTCAGGTAGACATCCGTGAGGTCGATGGGCGCATCTGTGGGGATGAGGTTCTGTCGGCAGGCTTTGATATTCTCCTCCAGAAGGGCGGCGGCTTCGGCTATCTCCTCCGCTTCCGGATGGCGGGTATAGCATGCGGCTGCGATGTGGATTTGGTCAAGGAATGTGTTGAGGTCTTCCGCAGACAACTGCCCGTCGGAATTTTCAGCCAAAATGTAGGCTTGGTTCAGCAGTTCGCCGAGCTCCTCGCTCTCCTTGTCTTTCTTTTCGTATGCGTAGATGTTGATGCTTACGTCCTTGTCGTACGTAAGGTAACCGCTGAAAGCGGGGATGGCGGCGCCCCTCGTCCTCTACGAAGGTCTGTATGTCGGCCTTGTTCAGCATGCGGTGCCCTTTTCCAGCCACTCCATTGCTGAAACTGTAGGACAGGGTGTCGGACGTAGCCGTTCCGTGCCCGTCATCGACGGTCACGTCGGTGGCCGTAATCCGGTCTTCGCCCGGCCGGGTAGTCCGGTAGAGGTAAGGCGTGCAAGCCTTTAACGTGGTGTTTACTTCGTCCGATTCCGAGATAAGGATGTTGCTCAGTTTCTTGATCCGCCGTGCGCGGCTGCCTTCGGGTACTTCGCAGTCGAAAGGCAGGGCGATATATTGCCATTTCGTCGACGAGGACTGCGGGTCGAAGACGGCGCGGCGGGCGGTGAAAGGTTGCTGTGCGTAGTAGTCGTAACCCATGGTCAGGTAGAGTTCCTCGCATACCCCATCCTTGATGATGTTGCGTCCGGTGACGTCCGAGGCGGCATCAAGATAGAACACTATGTTCGGGTTCGCTACCTGCGGCAGGCTGTCTATGCCTGTCACGCGTGTCAGGTCGTAGTGCAAGGCCGGGGTCGTGGCCGCCAGTTCCAAAAACTTGTCCCTGTTCCAATGGCCGAAGAAGACGGTTCCCCGGTTGTCCGTTTCGGCCATGGTGAGGTCGCAACCGGCTATCTTGAAATAGACCATGGTGTCTTCCGGTGCAGCCTCCATCGTCCGCTCTTCTCCTCCGGCCTTGTAGTCGCGGTGCAGTGCGACGGCGTATAACACGTCTTTTTCCATGTCGTCGAAGTTGAACGTCACGTCTTGTGTCGCGCCTTCAGCAAAGACGGTCTCCCTGTCCGACGATTCCTCGCGTTTGACAAAGGCCGATTGTCCGGCATCGTATTCGTACAGGTCGCATTGCAAGGTCGGCGTGGTGGCGGTAGCTTCTTGGGCGTTCGTTATGGAAGCCAGGACGCAGGCTGCGTCGCTGTACACCTTATTATAGAATAGGGTGCTTTCTTGTCCGCCGATCACGATGGATGTTTTCTCGCGTTCCTGAGCGGCATCGATCCGGAGGCCGTTCAGCGACAAGAAGGGTTCCTGTACGGAAGCTTCGGTCGTTAGGCGTGCCAGGATACGGGCATTGCTGTCCATGAGGTACATGTAATACGGCCCGGCGATACTAGGCCGGTAGGTCCATTCCACGGTTCCCGTTTCTCCGCTCGGGACGACCGTGTTCACGTCTCTCAGAAGTGCGTCGCTTACGTCTGTCGGTTCCTCTTCTTTTCGCTCGATGGCAAGGTATATTCCCTTGTAGTCCGTGGTGCCATGGTTGGTGATTTCCACCTCGATGGCGTTTTTTCATGCGGGTGTACATCTTGCCTGTCCGGATTTCACCTTCCAAAGAATAGGTACGCGGATGTATGGCGTGGGTCATGCCTTGCCAAGAATTGAACCCGTTCATGCCCGTCTGGTCGTCCACGGTGAAGTAGCCGTCACCGCCACCGCCCCAACCGAAATTGAAATGGAAAAGGTTGTCTGAGGCGCGGTATCCGTCTACCACTACGGCATGCCCGCCTGATGTGGGATGCACGCCGCTGTACACGATGGGCCAACCTTTGGACAAATCGTCATAAATCATGTTTTCCCATTCCGACTGGCTGATGCCGGATTTGTATGTGCATCGGCTGTCCATGAGGAATTGTCCGGAGAAGGTATTGACCAAATCATGGATTTGTCCCGATGTGGACGAACCGTAGGTGAGCCAGGTGGAGGTTCCCGTGATGGCCATCAGCGTGGCCACGGCCGTGTTCATGTCCTCGGGTGTGGAGCCTCCGTAGTTGTCCTGCATCAGTTCCCATCGCAAGGGAGTCCCTTTCGGGAATGATTCGGTGACGGGAGCGTCGCCGTAACCGTAAGTCGGCGTATCATACTGCGAACGGTCGGGCAGCTCTTTTTCTCCAATAGTAGATGACTTGTGCGGCAGCCGTGGCCACACATCCGGTCAGCGCGCGGCCCGACCCGTTTGACATATACGGGCATAAGTTATTGTAAGGAGCCCCTTTGCGACCAGTGTGCACTGACCAATGGGGCAATGTTTTCCTTGTCGTTAGCCCGTGTTTGTACTCTCGGACCTAAACCCTGGGCTTGTGCTGCTTGTATCATTCGGCTGTATCCTTCCAACCAGTCGAGCATGGCAGGCGGGAGAGTTTGCGGGTCGAAGTCCCCCTTTTCGGTATATCCCAGTACGTAGGGCATGCAGTCGTCTCCGGATATGATGACGAAGCCTTGGTCGTTACGATTGAAAAATGTAAAGAGGGGCATGTCCGTCAGTATCCTTGCGTTTGGCGATAGGGGTTTCCACGGGTTCCGGGACTTGGCCTCTTTGCATATAGGCCATGGCCACTTCTTTGGCCTTTGCCATGTCCACCGGGTCGGCCCAGAGGCATGCCGACGACGCAAAGAGCATCGTAACTGTAAGTAATGGTCTCTTCATAAGTCTTCTTTATATTGATATTAGATTAATACGGTCAAAGGTAACTTTTTTTATGGACATTATGCTCGTTTTCTCAAAAATACTTGTGGTAGAACGTATTTATTTTTATTACTTTTTTTGCCAAAAAATTAAAGAGGAAAGAATATGCAGAAGAAGAATTACTATTTGGAATCGGTTTCTCGATTTGAACGCCAGTAATGTATGGGGAACGGAAGCCCAAGAGCTTTTGGAATTGTGGCAAAAGGATATTAAGGAAGAAGGTTTTTCTTCATCTGAGGGAAAAAGTGCTGAACGTCATCCGGCTGGCCTTTGACGTATATCATTTCGACCCGAAAGACGACCGGGAAGTCATGAGGTATAGCGACGGCAATTATGTCATCCTTCCTTGTGTAGACAAACGAAAAGGTGCCGTGGCCATACGTAAGAAAAGAGATTCGCCGGATTACGGACCTCTCGTATGAGAACATTAAACATATTACGGCGTCCGACCTGCTGAAGTTGATAGAAGGTAATTTCGGCGGTGGTTGGGATTCCATATCTTTGACGATAAAAGACATTATAGAGTCGGCTTTCGACATTAGTACGACAACTCTGCCTGCTTCACGCATCCATGCTGCAGGCGGTACGCTGGAACGTAAAGTCGCCGATGGTTATGAAGCCTTGAGATTGCGAAAGGAACTTGGGTAGAGGCTATTTTTGCCAAGAAACGCGAACCGGTAGAGAAATTGCGTTTTGTGCCCGAACCGGAATATGACGAAGACGGCAATCGTCGTATTGTAGACGAAGACACTGAAACTGATTCGGAGTCGAAGAAGAGGGCGATACGGCCGGAGATGATACTTTTACGGAAGCTATACCCCCCGAGGCGGACATCAAGGATGTGGAGGAAGAACTGGCGGACGAATGACCTTTGGGCCGGAAAAGAATAAAACATGAAAATTGAAAAAACGGAGCGGGAACGCATCATCCGGTTGGTGAAGCAACAGGTGGTGCCGGCAATAGGATGCACAGAACCTATATGCGTGTCTCTTTGTGTGGCCCGCGCGGCAGAGGTGCTTGGAGAAAGACCGGTCGCAGTCAGCGTCTTCCTCAGTGCGAATATACTGAAAAAATGCCATGGGTGTGGGAATTCCCGGTACGGGTATGGTGGGACTTCCCATAGCCATAGCTTTGGGCGTAGTGGCAGGTAAGTCTGCATACGGGCTGGAGGTGCTGAAAGACGTGACGCCGACAGACGTAGAGCAGGGCAAACAATACATAGCGGAGCGGCGTGTCAAAATATCATTGAAAGAAGGCATTTCGGAAAAGCTGTATGTCGAAGCCATAGTGGAGAGTGAGTCCGGCCATAGGGCTACGGCTGTCATTGCCGGTCAGCATACGCATTTCGTCTATGTGGAGAAAGACGGGAAAGTGCTGTTGGACAACCGTATGCCACAAGGAGAGGAAGCCGGGGAGGACGAATGCGAACTCAACTTGCGCAAGGTGTACGATTTTTTCCGTAGAAGCGCCGTTGGAAGAAATCGAATTTATCCGGGAAGCACGCCGCTTGAACGAATCGGCCTCCCGGCAAGCTTTGAAAGGGTGCTACGGACATGAGTTGGGCAAGACGCTGAGCCGTCCTTTTGGGGCGCGGTATTATGGGGGATACGATATTCTCTCATATTCTGTCGAGCACCTCATGTGCGTGCGACGCCCGTATGGCCGGGGGCTATGATCCCGGTGATGAGTAATTCGGGAAGCGGCAACCAGGGATTTGTGCTACGATGCCGGTCGTGGTTTTGCCGAAGAGAATCACAATACGGACGAAGAACTTGTTCGCGCGCTTATGCTGAGCCATCTGACGGCCATTTATATCAAGCAAAGTCTGGGTGTCCTGTCGGCCTTGTGCGGATGTGTGGTGGCTTTACGGGATCGAGCTGTGGCATCACCTATCTGATGGGAGGAAAGTACGAGCAAGTCTCATACGCCGTGAAGAATATGATAGCGAACCTCACGGGGATGATTTGTGA